>JAABUS010002979.1_pt1 | contig 29286 bp, 31 predicted proteins | sample 5560161 | NCBI WGS metagenome assembly JAABUS01 (sample SAMN10711885, study PRJNA513376) | rock metagenome | isolation source: Antarctica rocks | place: Antarctica: Victoria Land, Trio Nunatak nord | collected 2016-01-04
GCGTTGATGTTTTTGGCTTCCTGGTCTGTAGATCTTCGGTGGTGGATTTCCCTATTATCGCATCTTATTGAAGTGTAGCATTGAGGAGCGCGGCTTGTAGAGTGTTGTTTGTTGTTATGTTGGGGGCGTGGGATCAGGGATATCTGCTCTGGGTTTGAGGGAGGGGGGATAGAGGGCATCCTGGTTCTGGGCAGCGGGGATGGTGGTGTTGATGGGAGGGGTGAGGATGGGGAGGAGAGGGTGTGGAATTTCGGTTTATTCGAAGGACTCTAGGAGGGTTACTTTGATTGTTTACGCTGTGGGTTGCGTGTTCGGGTGATATAGGTATGGACAACGGTGCGAAGAATGTTTGTGCGCTCGTCTGAAGAAAGACATCAGACGTTCGATCATCATTGATGGGTGGATCTCAATCTCAATCTGCGCGATCGGCGAAACATCGATATGGGACGCTGACAGCGAGGATCAGAGGGCGCTTGAATACACACCAGACGTCAGTGCAAGGCTCAGCCTCGAAAAACAGTAGCGAGCGCTTTGCAACGTGCTGTTTGCGACTCGGACAGCACTGTCTGCTATTCAAGATCTAGTCTTTTTTTTTAAGTGGCTCCGCCAGCCCGCCACTGCGAAGGCTAGATCCATGGTTTCGATAAGTGATCGTACCACGCTCGTTTCATGACCTTTGTGCTCTGACCGTGCCGATTCAAAGAAATAGAAAAGATGTGTCTTCTCCTACGATTTCTCGAAGGAAATGCTAGAGACCGATGCACCACCTTCTTACGTTTTTCTGTGACTGGTTGCTCTCCGAGCATGTACGGGACTCGGTGACTTCAAGGCCCAAGTCTGTCCAATCCGTGCAAAGAGAAGAGTGCATACGAACTCGGATTGCTCACGGCTATGCGCCCTGGTTTGATCTTGCGAAGATAAGAATGACTGCTTCGCGAGATTGCAATATGCAATGAAGAGACAGGGAAGCTGAAACATTTGTAAGGACGCCCCAGAACCGCACATTTCGAATTGGGGACATCAACATACGGCTGTTGATCCCTACAGGATTTGCATGCTAGATAAAGCTCTACCCATTGGTTCTGCGACGATTCTTCTCCAGGTTGGCAGCCTCAAGTAAGGCCGTAAAGTTGCCCTCAACGGTTCCCGTCCAGTTCCCAACCTTGATCGTGGTCTTATTCCCTTGATGCCACTCGGCGAAGCTGGTCCCGTTCTCTCCCAGTCTCCGCTCGGGGGGCCGCCAAGGGTCCGTGGGCGCTGGGCATTGCCTCACGTCGCCTCTATGAGAAGAAGCTACCCTCCAGGCGCAGGTCTCGGAAGATGGGCCATTGAATGGTTCTTGAAGGTACATTGACACGGTAAAGTTTGGAGCTTGGGCAGTTGGCTCTGCCTGTCGTTTTGGTAATCCGTGAGTGATGGCGTGGCTGACAGCAAAACCCCCAACAACGCCAAAGATGGGGTTTGAGATACATGTCGCAAGAAGAGTGTCTGCTATACCGCGGACCGTCTCCCACGTGGTGGTTTGCTTCGATGTGCTCTCGATACCGATGGCGCAGTTACCGGATACGTGAATCAACGGGCCTGACGCCGAGTCAAGAGTAACCGTTCCGGAGCCGATGAGCTCGGCGAGCACCGATTCGCAATTTGCAGTACTGGGCTTTCCTAACGATGCAGCACATGTAACTTCGGTGTTCACTGGATCGGAAGCGACCGTACGCAAGGAAAAGATTTCCCACCAGGGGCGGCCACCTTGGTCAACAACCCAGCCCCTGCCATAAGGCCCGTTGAGAAGGATTGCGCTGGCCCTCTGGAGGGCCTGTTGCCGCATAAGTGTGTTGGCCAAGGCCATCGCTTCGTCAATACTGTAACCGTAAGGTCAGTCTTCCACAAATGCCAAATGATGTCAATGGTTGGCAAACTTCAAAAGCAGGTTTGTCAAAATCTCGAACCCTCCGATGTCCGCAGGCGGACGTACCCGGGGCCCAGAAACCGTGACGGTCATGTATAAGGGTATATCTACATTGATCATAAGCTCAGAACCTTGAAGGGCAGATAGAATACTACGAGCGGAAGGAAGTCTCCATGACGGTATGAGATTGGTCAATCGGTCAGCGCTGACTACGAGATCAAGGACTCACTAATACCACCCGCAGAACCCGCGGCCATAGCTACTGAATCGATTGAACCGTCTGGGTTCACGACAGCAGCAGGCTCGGTGCTTGGAGGCTCGGTACTTGGATCATAGGGTGTAGGAGATATGACAGCCTCAAACACATGATGGAGCCCGAAGGTTGACATTCCGCCCCTGGTGCTTCCACCAACACAATTTTCGATGGTAACCCGTGCAATGGCCCGGATCCTGACCCATGGGACGAGAACGAAGACGTCGTTCATCGAATGTCCCTCCAGATCGACGGTTATTGCGCAAGCTGGATTGGTGGTAGCATCAACAAAGCGCCGTGGAACTTGTTCATAGTTGTTGGTCTCCGAGTGTGTCCGGGTTGTGAAGATGCTAGGCAGAGTGCTATAAGGCAGATTCGATAACGCCGCCAAACATCGAGATCTCGCGAGTGGTTTACCGAACCTTTCATCGCAGACTGTGACATCGTCGTCCCCAAAGTCCGCGCTCACGGCTGTAGTGAACAATAGTGTGGCAATGGAAGACAACAAAAAGCCATTAAAACGCGAAGAAAAACGCATCGTCAGTGGACCTGGTCTGCAAGGGAAAGAGTGGGAAAGAACGCGCACGGAGGCTGGTTCTGGGTCACGGCAGCTCTTAAAACGATCTGCTCTGGCAAAGTCCACCAACGACCTCGTTACAATTTCGGCTGGGACTTACGGTTGGTTACAAGCTTATCGAAATAGTAGCCGCCCGCCTCCAGCTCGAAAGCCGTCGCTCTGGGTCTGTAAGCTGAATATAGGCATGCCATCTAGGCGACAGGAGCATGCCTGACGATTGGCAGGCGGTCTTGAGAAATGCCTCCTTTCACGCGCAAGGAGTCTTGTGGAGACCGACTGGCGCATTCATGCCACGCCTGGACGCTTTCAACTCTTGTGTCACCTTTGTATAGCATTGTTGTTTCCACTGATGTGTTGCCTCCACTAATGTCCAGATTGCGAAGTGCTTTGTATATTATCAGATCGAATATAGCGCGGACGAGCTAGCGGTTCTAGATCCCACTAGTCTTCGCAAAACCAATTGTAGAAGTATCACTAATTCAATTGAGGCTGCGCAACCTGTCTATAAGTTGAGCTCAATATCTATTCTGAAGACTAATGTAGAACGTGAGGTCGCATAAGTGAGTGGAAGAGTGAGAGATTGCAGTAGTATTTATCTCCAGGTCCATGGTCGAATCCGCGTGTGACCTGTTATGACTTTTAATCTCTATCATTTCATCTGGTCAGAAGGCAGCCCCAAAGGACAAACCTGGAAAAAAAGGTCGGCGACGAGGATCACCCGTACGCGGTGCCGGCTACGAACCTACTGCTTGTTAGTAGAGCTGAGTATTCCTACACGAAAACCCAGCAGAACGCACATACGCTTCTTCAACGCAAAGCGAAAGTCGCTCGGTTTGATGTCTCGCGAACAATGGTCTACCTTCTGTAACGCCAACCAACGCCACGTTTGCGACATTTTTATTGGGGGCTTCTTGACTTCGACGACTATCCCATCAACGCCTTGTCAACGCCATCTACGATTGTTGGGCGAAAGCACACGAGAGTTCCGCTGATGATTCTGCTCTCTTCAATCCCTAATCTAGATGGATCCAGATCCGGAGCAGATCGGTTCATCGAAATCTCCGTTCAAACTCCTCCGTTTATCCCAACGCCGTTCTCAATAATGCCGTTGACTTTCGCCCTTACAACAGCCCTTTCCAAACCTCTCAAAACATCCTTCCTCAGATCTTCTCCATCTTCTATGCCACAGCTGATCCGCACCAAGTCCTCGAAGACGCCCGCCGCCTCTCTTTCTTCCTTGGGTATCCCCGCATGCGTCATGCTCCCTGGGACTTCCACCAAACTCTCCACCCCTCCAAGACTCTCTGCCAACGTGAAGATCTGCGTCGCTTGGCAGAAGCGCTCCGCGGCTGCCATGCCGCCTTTGATGCGGAAAGAGAGCATGCCGCCGCCGAGGCCGGAGCGATGCTGTTTCAATGCGATGTGATGCTGTGGGTGCGTAGGTAGGCCCGGGTAGTTGACCGTAATGACATGCGGCGAGGCGGAGAGTGTCCGCGCGATGAGAGCGGCGTTTTCGGAAGCAGCGCGAGCGCGGAGGTGGAGGGTTTTGAGACCGCGGTGCGCGAGCCAGCAGTCGAAGGGTGAGGGGACGGCACCAATGGCGTTTTGTAGGAAAGCGAGACGTTCACTGATTTCTGGGGAATTAAAGGCTGCGGCGCCCATAAGGACGTCTGAATGGCCATTGATGTATTTTGTTACGCTGTGGATGACAATGTCGGCGCCGTGATCGAGCGGGTTCTGGATATAGGGGCTGAGGAAGGTGTTATCTACAACGACCATAATGCCGTGTTGGTGCGCTACGGTTGCGACGTTGCGGATATCGACCAAGGAGAGTGTAGGGTTGGAAGGTGATTCGATCCAGATAAGTTTCGTCTCGTTTGGTCGGATCAGCTCTGCGATTGAGTTCTCGATGCTGGGGGAGAATGTGACTTGAACTCCGTGCGCGGCGGCGACTTTAGTGAAGTATCTATGTGTACCACCATATACATCTGACACGGAAACAACATGGCTGCCAGCTGCGAGCGACTGTAAGATTGTGGCTGTCGTTGCAGAGCCAGAGGAGAAGGCAAGGGCAAAGCGGGCGTGCTCGAGGGATGCAATGGCTTTCTCGAAGTTTTCTCTGTCCCCTACGTTAACAACGTAGCAAAGGGGGTATGAAAGGAACTACCTGTTGGGATTGGAGCTCCTGGTGTACTCGTATGCGCCGACGGGCTTGCCAACCCCAGATTGCGCGAACGTTGTCGAGAGAGATATCTATCCCCTGTCAGCGAAGCGCATTGTCATTGATTGTCACAAATCATACCGATTCAATGACAGCTCCGGTGACCGGGTCATGGGGACTGCCGGCGTGTACCGCGAGCGTCCCGAAGTTGTAGACAGGTGATGGGGCCCTTGGAGGCGTCTCTATCGAGGCTCTCCTCACGCCATTGGAAAGGGTCATGATGGGATTGACACGAGGGTTATTGATGCGATGGAATGGGAGCGTTCAATGTGGGCTGAGTGGGGACGTCAAGATACTCTTATGAATACTGCTTATAACAGAGACTGTTTGAAGAACGCCATCTGTGTCTTGCAAAGATGTTGCGCGCCGAGAACCATCTCAACAATGACGCCATCGGTGCTAACAGCTCATTAGCTCTATGGAGCGTTGGATCAGCCCGAGATCGATAAGATAGCACTAAGGCAGATCGTCCACGCGCCAAGAACTGGTAGGAGTGCGATGAACAAGCACACAATAACCCCACCATACATGTAAGTACATGTAGACATTATGATTCTTGCCTATATATATCCCAGTATATCGACCGGGATTGCAGTTTCATGTGTACTCGTAACATCAGACTTATAGGCTTGGCACGTCTTTCGCAGGAACAGTGGCAGGGTAATTCAGTTCAGCGAAACGTTCAAAGACTGTTTTGGGAACGCGTGATCTTATGTAGCTCCAAGCCAAGCCGTTGTTCTTTGTCCAATACTATGCTCTGAGGATAGATGCGTCTAAGATGCAGGAATATCATGAAACCCCTTGCCAAGCTGCAGCAATATCTGCATCCTCCGTCTATTCGTACAATCATGCAATATTCAGGGTGGTTGAGAGTTATCTCCCCCCTCTTGAGTAATTGGTTCTGCAAGAAGCCCCCGTTCTCCCAGACTCACAATCGTGTTCAAGATGTACTGATCCTGCTGCTCCTTCTCTTGCTCGACAAGCTATATAGTATTAGTAGTCAACAATATTACGCCAATCGACTATCAATTACTTACTCGCTGATACAGCCCTTTCCTCTCCTTCTTCGGCTCGTTAGCTTTCATATGCTTTTCCGCTCTGGACTGCCTTCCATGCTCCGGTAGTTCATGCCTAAATTTGCAATTCTCGCCCCGGAAGCATCGTCCGTTTTTGAGAAAAGCCCGGCAGATGTCCTTAGATTTGGGCTTTTCACGCTTTGGCGCCAGAACTTTATCAGGAGCCGTTCTTTTTGAGGTGACAATCTCTGGTGCATCGTCTGGACAAGAAGACCCGCCCGAAGAAGAGGTCGAATCCTCATCTTCAGAGGAAGATGATATACCAGATGAGCTTATTGAAGTTGACAGGCTGGAGTCTTCTTCAGTCTCGACAGCTTCCGACGGTGCAGACGGTGCAGACGGATGAAAAACAACCTCAACAGGCTCAGGGGACTGTTCCGGGTCACCAATCGACAGATGAATCGGCACCGCCGCTGGGTCCAGATCTGAAATTGAAGGCTGCGAAGTTGGAGTCAGTGGATTGGGAGCAGTAACCGCTTCAGCTGTTGGTTTTCCAGGGGACCCGGGAGCCTCCAAAGTACCGTCATTTCTAATATCCACAGTATCCTGTTCGGCTGATGGTCCATTAGTATTCTGTAGCATTACCGGCTCCTCCCTAGAAGACGAAGCCAGGCATTCGGGTTTGTCGTTGGATTCCATACCATTTACAACCTCCGACTTACTGACTGGCTTCTGTTCTTCCTGCGCATTCGACAACATGGACACTTTTGCGGAGACTGCGGCGCTTCTCTCGATTTTGGAGGCTTTCGCTTGAGCTTTCGCAATCCGTTTCTCCTCTCTTTCAAGACGTTTACGAAGCTTCTCGAGTTTTGATTGTGCTTTGGAAGTCTTCGTATCCTGGGCAGTATTCGGAGGCTGACCAGCGTCCTTAGAAGCAGGCTGCACACCCACACCTAACACTTCAATCTGCTCCTCTTCCTGCATAGCCCTAGCTCCTGCTCTCCGCTTCTCTTGAGAATCTTTGGCAGCTTGCCGTGCGGCGCGTTGTTCCTCTTGAATACGCTTTTTACGCTCTGCTGCGTCCGCTGCCCGCGCTTGGGTTGGGAATTTCTTCTTACGATCTGCGATCCAGGCGGCGATCTGGGAAGGTGATTGTAGAGTGGAAGTTTGGCCCTTGTATGTGAATTGAAGTCTGGGACCTGGTGAGCTGATGACCTTTGCTCGATTAACAATCGAGAAACTTACTCTTCGCCAGTGGCAACTGCCAACTGAGCTTCCTCGTCCTGATCATCCTCCTCTTCACTTGACTCATGCTCCTCAGTCTTCGGTGTTAAACCAAGTTGATTATGTCGACGTTTCTTCTTCCTTTTCTTGCCATTCGCTGCAGATCCCAGAGGCTTCGTCGGAAGATCGACGGGGAGAGGATTACCAAAGCTGGGCACAGCTGGGGCTGCTTGAGGTCTAGGTTGGGAGTGTCTCGGTTGACTGAATGCTTCGGAGCGACTCCTTTTCTTGCCACGAGCAGGGAATGGATTCTGAAACGCATACTGAGTTGAACCAGACGAGCGCGGCGAATGGTTCCCAAGTGGCATTCGATTGACATCACGTGTGTCATGAGATCCGTATGGTGCTGCTCGATAATCAGTAGGCCGACCATCCAGTCCTATGTGGATCGGTGGGCCCATCATCATCGGCAGGCGCTGGGGCCCATTAGGATGGGATCGTCCGCTGTGGCTGGGTTGACCATATCCATATGGCTGGTTCCGATGCTGAGCGTTGTAATGTGGCGCGCTTGAGTGCCCATTGCTGGGATATAAGGTATATGGCTGGTGTAGAGGATTGGGGTACTGCTGAGGCGGAGGGTATTGAGGGGCTGGCTGGCTGTACGCGTTGTACGGGTCTGGAGGATATTGGGGCTGCTGGACTTGAGGGTATTCTGGAAGTGGATAGTGGCCTCCTCCATAATTGTTATCCTGATTGCTTGGGTAATTCACTCCTCTCAGACCGCCTTGTGGATGGCCACCGTAGCTCGATGCATGTCCTAGGTTGCCAGCATATCCACTTCTTGAACTGCCCCGGTTGTTGCCACGGCCGCGTCCACGCTGACCAGCGCCTCCCCGACTATTCCTATCATTGAAGTTTTGACGCGAATGATCTGGTGGTGGAGGATAATAGTTGGCGGCTTGGGGCGGTGGTGGAGGCGGAGGAGGGAAGCTGAACTGCTGATTGTTCATGTTTGCGGCCTCATACTGGATAGACCGTACGACGCCTTCGATACCAGCCTCTTAGTTCAGTGTCTTGAGATGATCAGATAGGAGTTTCGAATGGGTCGAACAGTCTCAAAAGGAGGACACTTTTAGGTTGAGCCTGAAGCTTCACAATTCACATAACGTTTTCGGCTTGGTGCCGTTCTTTCCTAATTGAAGAAGCCTTAAATCCTTCACACAACATCTGACGAATCTTCGTATTCATCAACTCAAGATGTTGCATCGGTAGATCATGGTGTGAATCAGGCACACCTTCGAATTATTCATCAATGAAGTCATGTGATGAAGGTGGTCTTGGACAACCAGATCTCTTCGGACTAGAATCTCATTTGAAAGCCCTAAACTTCGCTCGTATTCCATGCGCCGCCGGGACCGGGTGCACTTTGCTTTGATAGTTCCTCGACTAACGCTTTGACGGAATGGCGGTGGGTCTAAGGACCAGGACTGGCCCGTGACTAGAAGGGGGATGGTTGGGTTGATATGACGCGAGCACTCGATGAATGCTTCCTAGAATAACGATGAAAATAAGGTCTACGAAATGGTGTTGTGGAAAAGTCATTTAGTATCAATTACCCCTTACAGGTGCATCTTGAAAACGCATGGGATAGCCGTAGCAACTACAGAAGCAAATGCGTTGAAGTCCTCAATAAGTTTCTCCAATTCCTGTTATCCTTACATAATTCAATTGTCAAGCTCCCCTAGATGAGTCTAACAAAAAAATAAGGTGCGACGACAAGCACCACGGTGTGGACACTGGATGCACCCGCAATATTCCTTTCCCTTCCATAACCCGTCCATTTTCCCCACCCGATAAGCAGCCCGTCAGATGTTGGACTCTATGAGCCAGGCGTCGGCGCCACACACTGCTGTGCTGTCGGTCCACCTCGGAGGCTGATCACAAAAGCGCAGGTCCCCACACAGCATTCGGAGTTCTGTGTGCAGGCACCTAGGTGGTGTCAGTGTTCCACGTCATGGCGGGAATCGTAAGAAAGATAGGGCAAGTGGGGTGGAGACGAGGAGGCAAGTGAGAGAACAGAACGGACTACAAGATGATGGAGTAGCACGACAGCAGGAAGGTAAGAGTGGAGGTGATTAGAATAACTGGACGTTACGGGGTCCAAAATAATGCTTACCTCCAGTGTTTGCGCACCGCTTCTCCAGGACATCGTGGTTGCCGCTGCAAATGTCAGTAAGTTTTCGAACATTTGACCACAGAGGCTTACGGGTGAGCAAGGGAGGAGGTTGCCAAAGCCAACGTTGTCAAAAGGATTGTGGAGAATGCGGGACGCATTATGGAAGTCGAGGGAGAGGTAATGCGACTGGCGAACTTTAATTTGCTGGTGCTCCAGGAAGCAGTCAGAGAGACTCCGAGTAGGTCGATCAGGTCAATATAATATCTTCGAAGGCCCTGAGTCAGGATATACGCTCGAATCCAGCGCAGGAGGTCCAAGCTGGTTCGTTCGTGTTACAAGTCGTGCGGGAGGACTCCTGTGGCTTCCGAGTAGTGTTTCTGGCAGAACCACGACAGAAAGTGCCCGCATGGATTGTGGCACGTCTCGTGTCGAACAAATGCGGTGTTCTAGTACCCAAACGAACTTGCGATCCGATCTCCAGAGAATTTAGAATGCAATTGACCCGGCTGAAAGGATTTTACTCGAATAGGAGAAAGCAAAAGCGTGGACGACTATTGACTGGAACTGGGACTGATAGCAAGAACGACATTCATCAATTAGAGGAGGGGGGAAGCGAGAGTAGAACATACTTGAATCCTTGTAATCGTCAGCCGCAACTGTGCCGCCTGCAGATTTGAGCCCCCAACGCGTTGGTCACCCATCTGAAACACTTTCAATCCGAAGTAACCAAACTTGGCTCGAAGATTGGAAAGGAACATGATTGAGAACACGACGCATCTGCGACGAAGATTACCTTCAGTGGAAGATTGCAATATTCGAGTCTAAGGCGAATCGCAACCACATTTGAAGTGTGCCCGATTCGGTCAGCTAGCCCTCCAGGCGACTGAGCGAGGCACCAAACCCTACTGAGTATGTATTGAGTCACCAAAATCGCAGCGACGGCAGGGAATTACGGAAGTCTGTCTCAGTCCATACCAAAATGATCTGAAATGTCGCACGACTGACAGCTCTCAACAAAAGGACGGCAGGCCTCGCAGTTCCCTCTACTATTCGGTAGCTCCGCAAACATCCTCATGTGGACTGCTTCGACGGCCTGAAGCCGGTCATCACCGATTACACAATATTCCCGTCTGAGCGACCTGGCGTGGAGTCATTTGTGTGAAGCGGAGCCAACATTAAAGCCGTTGAGTTTCGAACCCTTTGGATCCACAAAATCGTCCTTGTTATGTGCCGAAGGGAGAGCGCTAGTAAGGGAGAAATGAAGACCTATACACTGCATGTCGCGCATGAGGATGTGAGGCGACAGTGAAGACGTGAAGCTGTCAAGACGCTAATACTGCGTTGAGAAAAGATCGAGTTGAATTAGGAGCCTGATTTTAAGCCACGCTAATCAAAAGATTAGGGAAGGAGAATATGGGAGTCATTGTTGGGTGCTGTGCTTTCAGTCAGATTACTTAGAGGCGATATGCTTCATACTTATATCCAGGTGTGAATTTATCAATAATCCAAGGAGACCGCTCAAGGAGGGGGGGCTCCAGATGGACCGAGAAAAGAGAAGACAAAAAGTCCACCAGCAATTGTTCGCAGTAACAGCATCAACGTGGAAATCAATCCGAATCGTTCCGAGTAGCCTCAGAGGTGAACAAGTCGGCGTACGTCTGCTGTTAGCATAGCCAATACTCAAGATCTTAGCTTCGGAAATAATACACGTAGCATGAGGCCACTGAGCAATCTCATATGATGAAAGACTTGGAATTTCGAGATTGTCGCCAACCCGATGATGCCCGAGTAAAAGTTCTTGCCATCGTTTCCACGCAACCGCGCACGTCATGCTTGACTTCCGCCTGGCATAGCGATCCGGGGACGGAGGTCCTGGAGTAGTCAGCTGTGTAGAGGTACGAAGCAGAAAATGTTGGGGAGAAGGCGAGGTTGACAAAGAGAAGCTTCGTACTAGTGCTGTATATCGACTCCTTCGACTGAAAGAGATAGATGCAAGACTCGATTTGCGCCGTGTATAGTCGTATGGCACCGTCTCCGCTCCAAATCAGAGGCAGAAGTTGATTATCGAGGCTAACAAACAAGACCCTTCGGGTAAATGACCATTTCTAGTGTATCCGAAGATTAGCCTAAACCAGGGTCCGCCTTCGGCGACTCATATGGCCTGTGATACAGTTCCTGGTTCAACTGGAGAATCGTGCCCGTTGTTGGAGTCCACACGCAATTCTCCTCTGCAAATTGATCAACCTTGTAAGCTACTATCGCAGGCTGACGGCCAAGGTGTCACTCAAGTTTGACGTATCAGATTGCTGTCAACACCGGGATCTCATCTTAAACACTCACTCGTGGAGGGCATTGTGCTTTTCTCTCCGAACCCACCCCATTCTCTCACTTTGAGCTTGTCGCCCATATATCTCCAGCATCAGAAACTTCGTACCTCGGGCATTGGACCACTCGTGCACCGCGCAAGCAGACAAGAAGTGCTTTCTAGAACCCATGATCAAGACTCGGTTACTGGGGCCCCACACAGTAAGTACATTGCTTTCAGCGCCTGACTTATTTCGCGACCTCCAGCAAGAAGAAATTCGTCAGCGCTGCTACGGGCGACATAAACCCGTTTACAGAGCTATTCAACATCCTTGAACACTTTTGACGCAAAAGCACGGCGTTGCGCGATCAGAGCGTCAAAACCGAGCTTGGGCCGTCATACGTCCAGTCTATAATGATCTTTGTCTACAAGTAATAAATATCTTGCTGATGCTGACTAGATAGATAGTCCTTGAAACCACATTTAATACCTTCCCCGGCCATTCAATCTTGATCTTCAGAGAAGCCCCTTAGGGGCCAAACCCTGCGAAAGCCTCTCCTCCCACATTGGCGCCACTATGACGCCCAGCCCTCCGATACAGCTGCCAGAGATGGACGATGTGGATCTCAAGCACTTCCCGTCCTCACCACCGACATATGACACGCTGGAGTCCAAAGGCGCAATGAACGATGTCGACGCTCGCTCCAGCAGCTTGAGCGAGATTGACGACAGTGGTGCCAATGAACGCTCGAGATCTATACAGATGGAGGAAGCTTCGGATGCAGGTGATACAGAAGCAGAGACAGAGCGGCTGGAGGAATCACCTCAGAAGGCACGCACACACCAAAACGTTGTCCTTTCAGCGTCGAGTGCGGGACGGCAGAACGGTAGCACTGCTGTCAGTCAAATCGTGTTGTTGACTACAGAACCAATTTCAGGTAAGTCGTTCCTATCTTCAGCCGTCATTTCTAATGTCTGATGTACTATGGGTCTGGCAGTCAACGGCGACACATTACTACAGACCTCGGACATCTCGTCCCTTGAAGATTCTAGCGAAGACTCAGGCGCATCACCATCGAGGAAAAGAAAAAGGCTGGCCTTTTTACAAAGCGGTCGGGCATCGATAGAGACACGAGCGCAAGCAGCTGGTACTTCACTGAGTCGTACAGCGACACCGAGAATAGAGCGGCTCGAGACTCCATTGGCGGACGATGAAGAAGAAGAAGTGGATGGATCCTTTGAGTCACCAACGAACGATCTCGATGTTACGCACGCTTTACCCACCTCCGTCCAGAAGCCTTTGCCGAAAGGCAAACGAAAGATCAAGAAGGCTAACATCGACGTAAGACAAGCCTCTGAACAATCAGTCTCAAGGATCGGCATTACCGTGGAGACGGTCGAGCCACACGACAGCAATGGTGAAGATGCAGAGATGGAAGGTGTGATTGACGGCGTGGAGCTGGACGTGACTGTGAAGATTGAAGAGAATGGTAAGTGCAAATCTGTGCCCCCCGGCGGCTTCATCCATGAAAACATCGAACTTTTCGCTTTGCTAACGTTTGAATAGCGGCGAAAAAGAGGACGGCCATGGATGCATTGGGTGCAATCGAGAAGTGCTTCGTTAACCTCAAGGAAAAGTACAGCACTCATGGCACTGTGATGGTGATCAGAATGCTGACAAGACACTGTACAGATTGTATGATGAACGGATTGTACGGTGCGACGCCGAACTTGCCATGCTCGAATCCCCAACACCGAGCCATCCAGAACTTCTAGCCGCTCTCGAAGTCATCGATCGACATCGAGACCAGAAGATTCGTTACGAAGATATACTGATCAAGTACAAGCTAGAAGCGCTGCAGAGGAAGAGCATCGCAGAGAAAGCCCAGGCCCAATCTCAGTATATGTTGGAAGTGCAAGCTATTCGCGAGAGACACCTGGAGAAATTGAATAAGGAGTTCTACCAGATTCAACGCGAGAGGAGAAGCGCTGAGACCTCTGCACCGGACTACATGTACCGTTATAATCCTAAGCGGTCGGATCAGATCAAGCGACAGACTGCGTACAATAAGGAGGTGTCGATCTTGTCAGGAGTGGCGAAATTCGTCGGCTTCCCTGCGGCACCCGATCTCAAGCCGCTGAGGCAACATGAGATCGATGAAGATCTGAAGGCCATGGGTGTAAGTGAATCACCGGCCACGCAAGAGAGCTGTTCCAGCCTAATTTATCCGCAGATAACAATCCAACCACCACAAGCCCAACCTGCTGTACCCAGGCCTTCTGTGCCAGCATCATCAACCTTCTCACGACAGCGATCCGCAGCCGACGAACATTTCCTAGAGCAGAACCCATGGGCCAACCCCCAGCATCCAGCTCATAGCCAGCTCCAGCGACAGCTGTCCGCAATGTCCCGCCAAGAATCACCGCTTATCACTCCTGTGCCCCAAAGACGAGTTGTCGACCTCGCCGGTCTTCAAGGTTCTGCATCGACGATACCTGACGGTCCAAGCTCTTCTATGGCAGCCACACCAGCTACTGGCGACCAGCAAGCTAAGGGGGCCAAATCAAATAGCCGAGTTGGATCCAACACCTATCTACTGGATATGCTCGCCAAAGCGCCGGATATGCAGACCGAAGACCGAGCACCGCTCGCGACCACCAGCGGTGACCATCCGAAGGAGCAACATGGAACCGCATCTACATCGCGCCACTCATCGCAAGCACACAGCCACGTCAAAGGCCATCCCCATCACTTGGATAGCGCCAATCCACCCGCACTCTTCGAATCCACGCCGTATCTAAAAGCCAACACCACGACTTCCCCCTTTGAATTCCCGACAGTCAAAGCGGAAGAACCAACGCACAGCACACACCAGTCCCCGCTGCTCCACCATTACCAGACACCCACGCCTATAAGCGCGAGCGCTACTGGTCAGGTTCATCGGTTGGGGGTATAGTCTGTATGCCATGGCCCGTGCTGTATGAAGTACCATACTTGGACATGTTGCGTCACAGGATATGGATGCTGTGGGATCTGGGATCTGCATTGAGGTCTGTCATACTGTTCGTTATATATCTGAATGCGTGGAGGCATTTTGGAAGGGGCAATTGGGGCTACGATACCACATACGCTGGGGGTTTATAAGTCTTCTAAATTTAGGGCTTCGATGTGGTACAATCCCACTTTTCCCATGCGATATAGGCAATGCATTGCATTCTTGGCTTCTTCGTGTCAATGGTGCTTCATTGATCCCCGAGGTGGGTACATTTTGATCGCCATTTACTGATCTTACAACTCCATTCAAGCGTCGTGACGCTTTTACCGGAGTTATTGTGTATTGTACGGACATACCGGCTTTACCCCCACGTCACCTTGCAGCTCGATCAAAGCTCATATAAAGCAGCACTGCAAGGTACAGCCATAAAGTCCACTCACCTCTGTGCAACTCCATCTCCTCCTCCCAAATAGTAAGCAACGCCCTCCCCCTCCACACTTCAAATCTCCGCCCTTCCCCCACAAAAATGTCCCTCCAAAAGCCCATCGCAACAAATGGTATCTCCCCCCTCTCTCCCCTCTGGCCCCTCTCCCCTCCATCATCAACTAACCCCCCAACCCCCGAACCCCCGAACCGCCAACCACTAACCCTCCCACCCCACAATCCAGGCTTCACCTTCACCCCCACCCTCCACCACGACACCTACCCCCTCATCTCGCCCTCCTCTTCTTCCGCCGCCGGCCTCCACATCTTCATCACCGGCGCCTCCAAAGGCATCGGTCGCGCCACCGCACTCTCGTACGCGAAAGCCGGCGCCGCAGCCATCGGGCTCGGGGCGCGCTCGGATTTGGAGAACTTGGCGGAGGAGATCAGGCAGTTGGGGGCGGGGACGAAGGTGGTGTGCGTGAAGCTCGATGTGTCCGACCGAGCGAGCGTGGAGGCGGCGGCGGGGGTGGTGCAAGGAGAGCTGGGGTGGGTGGATGTGCTGGTGAATAATGCGGGGTATCTTGAGGAGTTCAGGGCGATTGGGGAGAGTGATCCGGAGGGGTGGTGGAGGACGTGGGAGGTGGTATGTTGGAGTGCTTCCTGATTCTCGTCGTCGTTTTTGATGTTTGTCTTCAGGGATCACAAGGGGAGTGCTGATGGGGTGGTAGAATATCCGGGGGCCGTACCTCATGACGCGCTCCTTTCTCCCGTCCCTGCTGGCTGGCAAGGCGAAGACGGTGCTGAATGTATCGTCTGCCGCCGCGCACGTCATGAGCTATGGGGGGAGCGCCTACCAGATGACGAAGTTTGCGCTGCTACGGCTGTCGGAGTTCACGAATGCGGAGTATGGCGAGCAAGGGATTTTGGCGTACTCGGTGCATCCGGGGGGAGTGGTGACGCAGCTGGCGAAGGGGATGCCGCAGGAGATGCAGGATCGCAGTGAGTGCTTCGAGTGGTATGCTTGGTTGAGATGGGCTAATGGTGGGTGTAGTACTCATTGATAAGGTGGAGCTGGCGAGCGATACTTTTGTGTATCTGACAAGGACGAGGCAGGACTGGTTGGCGGGAAGGTATATTGATGTGAGGTGGGATATGGAGGAGTTCTTTGGGATGAGGGAGAAGGTTGTGGAAGGGGATCTGCTGAGGGTGAGGTTGGCGGAGTAGTAATGCTACATGGTGGAGCGGCTGAAGGCAGTAGCCTAATGTCATTAGAGCTTGTGTGTGGATGGTATGGCTGACAGGTCGCTTGATGAGAAAGAAACGGAGAGGATGAATGACAAAGAAACATAATCTAGATATCGACCTACCTATATAAAATCAAGCCTCGAGCTGAATATTAAAGTTGCTGAACTGCTACAGTAAAAGCAAAAGAATCGATGGCACATGCGATATTTGTACATTTCCCCACGCAGGGTATCGAACATTTGGGCATCATCATGCCATGGAGACATCGCGCGAAGTTATGGACCAATTCCCAGTGGTCCATATGCACAGCCGCGCTAAGGTACCTTTCCTGCGACGTTTTCCTGTCGGGTACGCTGACTAAATCAGTAGAATCCTGCGGTAGTCTCCTCTTGAGCTGGACGGAAGATCAGCCCATGACAAATATATATACACATCGTTGATCCTTTGTTGCAACAAGTTCCATGGGTTTGGAGCACCACCCGCCGCAAGCCCACGCCGTACGAGCAGAAATCTGTCTATTTCAAGCGTCGAAGAGCGATTTAACGGACTGACAGGGAATTTCTCGACCAGTGAAGATCCATAAGGAGAGGAACCGTCAAAGCACTTGGCGTGCTGAACACCTTCATTGAGGGCCCAAGGACGGCACTGGCGATGAACGTAAGTCGATAAACCCCAAGTAGTGCACCACGCCAAGCGGGAGCGATGACCTACGATTTCAGGAACTCTAGCTTCAAGTTAATAAGTAGCCCGTACCAAGGATACATGGTGAGCGAATCGTTGACGAGCCTTGAGAGCATTCGGTATTGAGTTCATGCCATATAAGCTAAAGCGGTCTCAATACTGCTGTCAATACTGAGTCTTGGCCCAAGAGGATGAGCGGCTCGCAACATGACTGTGAAGTAGGCCGATCGTAGAATACTCAATTCTGCATAAAGCCGGATGATATCTCGTAGTGAAGTGACATTGTTTTCTGGGAACCGTTCGCGGTTTTCAAGGCCAACCAAAACCTCGTCGCAAGTCGTCTCAAACTTCCGAGGCCATGCCATAATCACTTCCGACGCATTCCCCCAAGAAGGAGCGCCAATAGCAGATAGCGTACGGACAGAGCGAGCGACGACTGCGTCAACCCATGACAGTACGTTTTTTAATTTCCATGTTTTATCTACTTTTGCTCCGTTAGCCCGTGATTGATTATTCTTTAAGTGTTGCTGGGATATATGTAGCTGTAACTGACTCATGTAGTTGTCTGCTAAGCAAATCAGATGCCACATAACTGCAGGTGAGCAGTAAGAGCTTGGGTCACGATAATCCTCGCTCAGGCCTTTCCAGCCATCTTGGGCAGACAATTGTAAATCGTCGAGAAAATCGTTGTCTGCAAGCATGGTGCTAGCTTTCATACCACGATATGCCCTAGAATCGTACACATAGGGCGATGCGGATAGGTCAGGAGGAAGGTAAGATGAAGAGTACCCGTAATCCTCTAACATTTTTCTAAACATCCCGGGGAGGTCTGTAGCCTGTGGCCTGGATCGATTCATGAGAGTCTCCACATGGTGTGCTTTGACGATGACCTCAGCAAAATGGGTAGCATATCTGCGAAAAACACAGGGCGTAGCAACTTCATAGACATCAACATGTCCAAAGGCCATGAAAGAAGCTGCTCCTCCGATAGTGTCAACATCACGGTCAGCATCGCAGTTTTCTGCCCATCCGTGCTGACGCAAAATCGGCATCTTCATTTTCATTAGCCAGTCCAGTGGAACCATCTCTGGCCGATACGATCTGTCGCGAAAACGTCCAAACACGGCGTTAGCCCAGACACCCTCTTTGTGACGGAGCGCATGCGCGTGGCGTTTGGCAGCTTCCAACCCTATTGTAGGTACATCTGAGAATACACTATAGTGCAGCAGGCCTCCCAAGACTGGATGTATTGAAGAAGATATGCTGCCAACGCCACCCGCGAGGGTAATTTCATGGGTCGTAGGAGAATACTTGAAGACTTGCATCCCCATTGCAATGCAGCTCAACAGAACAGTCATAGCATCTACCCTTGTCGGGGCCACTATGAGGTCGTCAGGAATACGGTCTCCACTTTCTTCTCTGGTACAGATATCGTCCGGGAGGAGACAGCCGGACATAGCGAGGTCCTGCACGAAGGAAATCCAGCATCCTTGGGCTGATGTTCGCTGCGACCTCGACCTGCTGGCCCGATCCCATATTTCTTGTGAGGATTTATCAATCTGAATGGTGGAGCTTATGCCTAAGTTTGAGTATATAGGTTGTGGTAATGCAAATACTATTGCGTTGTATGTGACCGTGAAACGGAACTGGCGCCAATGCCACTGACGTTTGGCACCCTTAGTAAGGCCTGCTGTCACGACCTGTTCGCATTTGCGGATCACGTAGGCAGTAGCTAGCATCTACTACGTCAGTTGGAACGCGGCCACGAGGAGCGCAACGGCGGCCACGATAAGAGCTGCCAGGGCCGATGTGTCTGGCATTGTCGCCGTCGTTTATAACCGAGGATGACAAAGGCTAGACTCGTTCCTTTCTCGTTCCTTTCTATGCCTCGATAGTTGTCGTAACCAAGTATGCAGTACGCTTTGACAGTTCGCTCCTTTGGCTCAGGTCGTTACTGGTCGATCGGTCCATCACTTGTTCTGTCAACATGCTTCTCTAGGAAGTGCACCGTGCCGGCGCGTAGATTGTGCTTATTTTCCTGACTATTCGATGTTCGATTTTGCCTTCGATACTCTCCCCTAGGCTTTTCCTAGCTATCAAGATCCTTGACTCGAAAAATTGTCGCTCAGTAGAGGTATGTGCGTCAGCTTTAGCGTCAGGAGATCAGCTCGTGAGGCTGACAGCTACAGCTTAGAATTAGCGGCTCGCATGTTATTGATCCAGTACTCTCAATTTTATGAGAAATTCACACTGCTCCAACTACTGCACGAATGTGAAAGAGGTGAGGACCATTTACGGACGTGACCACCGCATTTTCAGCCCATTCAAGACTAGAGTCGTGAAGAAGCTAAAGTAAGGTTTGAGGCTGGAAGTACTCCGTGCTAGTGCATGTATTTCTCCGGACCCTGAAGAACGGGCTCCACTTTTTAAGGTTGCGATCACGCTTTGATTGGTTCCCGGGTAAATTGCCCCAGATGGCAAGGGGCCAAGGGCTAAACATCGTCGATGTCGATTCTTGGACATCAATTGCTGGGCATGTCAGACTTTCTTTCTCTCTCTCTCTCTCTTTCTCACCTTCTGACTTCGTGTACGTCCGCTCGTTCGTATTCTTTGAATTGACTTTCTGCGAGTCAGGGCATTCTTTCTCTTACTATAATATATATCTGCCTCATCTTTCTCACCTACTCCAACTTGCGCCCAGGAAATAGAGATAATCGAGCCGTCCAATCTCCTCTCAAAATGCGCCTTCTACTACTCTCAATCCCCGGCGGACTCGCAGCGGTAGCCCTGGCCGCAAACCCCAATCCTTTCAATGTTCCCGAAGGCTTCTCCCTTACCGCAGGAAAACCGACAACCTTAACATGGAACCCCACCACGCCGGGCACCGTGACCTTGAGGTTGCGACAGGGGGCGAGTAACAATCTCGAAGCCGGGACTGTAATCCAAGGTATTCCTTGATCTCCCGCCTGGATCGGTGTCGAAGCGAACTGTGTCGCCAAACTAACATTTTGCAGCCAACATCCTCAACAGTGGGAGCTACACCTACACACCTCCAGCAGACACGACCCGCGGCTCCGACTACAGTATTGAGATCGTCTCCGACAGCGACCACAGTCAGGCGAATTTTCTCCGTATTTCGTACTCGAAAGCTCCAACACCGTTGCTTCCGCCAGCGGGGCGTCCTCCGCTTCAGGCACGCCTTCAACTTCTGCAGCGTCTTCAACTGTGTCGGCGGCCAGTACTGGACCAGATAGCTCAAGTATGACCAGCGGTAGCAGCATGTCCTCAACGACGAGCAAATCTGCGCAGTCTGCGACGTCGACGGGCTCGAGTATGACGAAGACCACAAATAAGGCGCAGAAGACGTCCACGAGTACAGCGGCTTCAGGAATGACTAGTGCACCGGCCAGTCAGCCGGCTAGCGGTGCTGAGGGTATGGCGGTGCCGAGGGTGCTTGGAGCCATGGTCGCAGTCCTATTGGGTGCTATTGTAAACTGGTAAAGGATGTCGAGTTGAGTTGTTAGATAGGGTATATTGGTATTGGCGATCTTTGGATGGATGGAGATGTACAGTGTTGTTGTTCTTGTCTTCGACGGATATTATTCTTATCAAGATGTACTACAATTGTCGGGTTCTTGTAGAATAGTCAGCGATTCGTGCCTAGCTTTTGGATTAATATCATAAGCTATACAACTGGGTGTAGTAGGAGGAACATCGTGTGCTGAGGCAAAATTTGGCAAGACACCCAGCTCGGGTATCATCCCAGGCCTAAAAAAAGGGGAAGACGAAAAGGAGAGGTAAATAGTAAATCAGACGGGACAGGATTCGAAACAAGCGGACAAATCTTCCGTAAGAATTTCCCTCGTAGATTCCGAATCAGATTTTGCTCAATGTATCCTTGGAAGTAGCGGCCCCCTATGCAAAGCGTTCTTTACGCCGATCATGCCCCAGGCCGAGGTGTCATAACGCCCAATCCACTGATTACCAGCATCTACACAAGCTTCCTGTATGAACAGGCTCAATGAACCTTGGTTAAGCAGATATACCAATGCGAGCGACGCTCATATCCTGCCCTTGGTATTGGCTCGCTCCTGATTCAACACTGCCTCTGTGATCGGCTTCTCCACACCGGCATTGGGCGTATGTGGTGGTTGTGTGGGCGCATCTGGCACTTGAACATCTGAGAAATCGTCTTGGGCTACTGCGCGTATAGTGAAGGAATCTATGAATGAAGCCACGCCATCAGTATGGACCATGCAAAGCTGTGAAGCTTGAGGGATAAGTGATAGTAGGATATGGGTGGTCTTACAGACGGCGATGGCGAAGCCAAAGATACCCAAGCCTGTGAAGATGTTTTTGATGAGGTAGGGTTGTCGGGCTCGGATGAGGGCAGCTGTCTGGCGGTAATTCCTGTCGTAATAACTTGATCGAGGTATACTGGCAATTGAACCTCATTAGCAAAGCGGCCCAATGCTGAAGGCCAAACAGCGAGGACTCACAGAGGCATTGTTTCAAACCACAAAAATCAAATTAATCTTCACGAATATTGAAGAAGATGCCATTGCCGAGGAGAAATGGGCGGCTCTGCGGGAGCGGCTAAGCTCGCTTGAGATCACCCTGCCAAGCATTCCGGAGCTTTGTTCAATCGCGACCTCGACTTTGATTCTCTTTAATAATAAGCCCATGCTGTAAAATATCTCGCTTCAATTCGTGTCACTCTTTACGTACTCCCCACTCTTATTTACGATCTGGGTTTAGGCTATGTACTTCTACCACCCCTAATACTAGCAACATCCAAGCCACATTGCAAACTGTGCCCCGTAGACCTGAGCCAGACTGCCACTGCTGCGCCCATCTCCTACTATCATCGGCTTGGCCACAATGGCCGTCTCAGTCGCCGATCAGCTAGGCCAACTCGAGTCAGCCCGACAAATCGTGCTCAATGATGCCGCGCTTTACCCTCAGATTGTACAAGGAATTCTACCGATTGTTGGCGCCAATGCTCAACTCGAATTCCGGAGATGGGGGGCGGAATTTCTGGCAGAGACGTTTGCGAGTCCGGCGGTTGGATCACAGCAGAAGGAACATATGAGCTTGATAGTACTGCAAACTCTGAGGCTATTGCTGGAGAACCCATATGAAGATGCGGATGTAATCAAAGCCGTGGTACAAGCTGCGGCAAGCATCTATGGCATCGTCTTTCGATATATGTACGTCCCTTGCCCTATCCCCTCATAGTTACGCCATTCGTGCCAAGGCTCGGATGAGGAGGCCGAATCGTTCAAGAAATTGCATGGAACATTATCTCATGTTATATTCTGTGTAGTTTAAACAACTCATATGACACTCAGACCTGGGGCAACATGGGCGCTATCAAATCGAGTATACTGAAGAGATGGGACACGGCCGCTGTGGGGGTCAGAATGTGTTGCATCAAGTTCGCACAGAAAGTAGTCCAGCTACAGACACCAGGGGCGATTGCAGATCCACGGGTAGGCAGTGGACGTTGACGAGACATTGATCAAGAATACGTTGACACGAGCTACAGCGTCCTGAACAGAGTGAAATATCACTCGCCTTGGTTCCCAGAGATCATCCTCTTATCCCACCTTCGAAGCTGGAGCCCGAGGCTTCGGGACTTCTCGACAGGCTTTTGGACGTCTTCACAGAACAACCAAGGTACGTCGGACAATGGTGGCATAGAGCCAATCACTAATGTACACGTAGTAATCCTGTCCTCATCACGGCGACCCTAAACTGTCTCGGCCCACTTATTCGAAGTCGTCCATCCATTGCCGGCAGAATTGTGTCGTCAATTCTGAACTTTAGTCCATTCAGACAAGCCAGTCAAGATATGAGTACAAAGGTCAAGCTACAAATCAGGTCACTGGAGAAAACCATGCGGATGCTTCTTTTGAACACACTGCGAAGGTATATCAATAAGAACCGGTATCATTTAATGACTTAGCACTGAAGGAGAACAGGAATGAGAATGGACCCCTCGCTGGACGAATCAAGCAGTACCTTGACCGCATCACCCAAACCCGCCTCGAAATATTCGACGAAGGCAGGAACAAAAGGCCCCATCCCACCGAACCCACGGATGGTCTGGACAATACGAAAAGGATACGTCTTGGAGCGGAAATACAGACACGCCCCCCACCACCGCCTTTACCTCCTGGCCCAAACAGCATAGCCCAAGTCTTTACCCTCACGCCAGACCCAGGCCTTACTGGCTTCGACGTCACCCAGCTTCCTATTGACCTTGTCGTCAAGATAACCCTCCCTGTCCTCCACCGTATTGAGCAACCGCACCTCGAAGAAGCCATTAACCATGTCCGGAGCCGATATCTATCTCTCAGCCAAAAGCAGCAGCTTCCGCCCCCAGGTGCTCCCATGAGTGCAGGTGGTATTGAAGAAGAGGAAGAAGATTACGAGCCCAATTTTCAACCTACCGAAGATCCAGAGCAAATCCGTAACAAAAACGACGCTTTACCACCCGAAGATGCACTCCAAACGCCTACAGAGCTCGCTCTTGGGCCCTTCAAGCTCCCTCAACCACCACCTCTGACGCTGGAGGAAATAGAGGAAATAGCCAAAGGCACCATAAGTCGTGTGTTCAGCATGATGAATGTCCTCGATGAGCCATTAACAGCGAAACGACAGAAGCCAGGCCTTAACCGGTTGGCGGGTAGTAGTTACGATCGAGAAGCCTGGATTACTGTCATTACGCGGCTGGCCACCCGGGCTTCTGCGGGTTTAGAAGACGACAGTGGAGATGAAGAGGAAGACGAGTCACAAGCTCTGACGAAAAGCGTATCAGGATCAAGTCTTGGCGAAGGTATCAGAGAGACGCTGTGGAAGTACATTATCGAAGACTTCCGGGCAAGGATGGCCATTGCGATCTCCTGGCTCAATGAGGAATGGTATAACGATCGACTGCAGGCCCAGGCTACATCTGGACAGTTGAAGTCATCATCGAAAAGGCCGAGGCAACAAGAGTACGACAAATGGGTCCTCAAGGTCCTCGACGGCATCCTACCTTATTTGGAACCTAAAGACAAGGTGCTCATCCGCTTCTTGTCCGAGATCCCAGCTGTAGACTACAAGATATTGGAGCGGGTCAAGAGTCTTGCGAAGGACCCAGAGCGTGTATCCTTGGCGGTCAATGCTATACAGTAAATTTACCCTTCTTTTCCCGATCCCACGTCGCACCGAGCAAATCGCAAGGCAGAGAGCTAATGAGCAACAGCTACCTCATCCTCGTCCGGCCACCCGTCCGTGACCTCTGTATCGACGCCCTCGAAGACCTCTGGCGCAATTGTTCGTCTATTCTCCCCTTCCCTCCCTTCCTTACCACCCTCGCCCAACCACTCACAGACACTGACCCTTCGCCTACAGACGAAGACGCCCGCCATCCCACCACAAAGCTTCTCGCCAAATGGCGCCCCCACATCCTCACCCAAAACACTATTCCCACTCCCCAGCCCCAGCCTGACGAACCCACCATACCAAACGGCATCAAATCACCCCATCTCACCGGCCCAACCGAGCAGAGTAGTCAGGAGGCGACACAAGCCCCCACGGCTTTCGAAAGCAGGGCAGAGAATAGAGAGGGCAGCAGTGTAATCGCAGCTATTGGCTGATCTTTCCTAATCTCCATGTATCAACCATCTCCACGGCGTATTGGCGCCCACCCAAGGAAAGGCATGGAAAGGGGGTCCTACTGTATCCTAGCATGACAGCTGTCACATGTACCAAACGCGGAACCCCATATTTGAAATAGCCTGGGCAGAAAATTCACAGCCGGCGACTAGCGTGGCGCGCTCTGGCTGCTGTCTGATAAGTCTTCGTCGGCCTCATCTTTTCATCTACAAATTCTCACTTCGTACGCACACGTCGACGGTTACCACGCAAGATAGCATAGCATAACTTAGCAGCAACTACCAAGTAAGTCTTGATCCTCTTGACCATCATTATCAAAACCGTTGGCAACAGCTGTCTCACGTTTACACCCCAAGCAATGGGGCACTTACATGGACGTGGACTGACAGCTCGATAGACGCGACGCGCCAAACCCCGACCCCCCATTTCTAGACACAGAGTATTCTATTGCAAGTATTCAACTAGGTATGAGGATATTGCTCTTTTTACTGTGCTGTTGTTTCTTACCTTTGAGACATGGGGGTGGTGGTGCTAGTGATGGGGGCTGTTGTTTTGTTTGCTTGTTCTTGCGACTATACGTCTTTTCTTGTATTCTTGCGTTTACACGTTTACAAGTCCCTACCACTGCCGGCCATGGGGACTTTGTGGTTTTGGGTTGCTGTATTTGTGAATTCACGATAGGGGTGAGTTGCGTTCGAGAGTCAGATGGGGAGTGCCTGTTGTTGGGTTTGGGGTTTGAGATGCGGAGATGTGAGTGGGGGAGACATTTGGCTCGGAGTTTGATCCTGAGTGAGGGTTTCCAAGTTCTTGATTCTTGATCTTGTGTCTCAACGCTTTACAATATCTACTTCCTGGTTTCCTCTCCCCACATATCCTCACCATCTCAGTCAAATCCCCAAGTCCACTCTTCGATTCCAGCCTTGACAACAGCTGACCTCACCCCCTTCAACAGCCTACACCACCATGTCGAACCAGACTAAAGCCAAGTTCGGAGTCGAGAAGTGCACTGATGAGGAACTCTTGATCCTTATGATCGCCTCCACCGGTGGTACCGCTCCGGGCATCAAGGCATACGAAGTCTTCGCGAAGCTCGATGAGAAGGGTCATTCGGCAGCCAGCTTCCGTCACACGTTCAGCGCACTCGCCGTCAAGGCTAAGGAGCTAATCGCCAAGAACCCGGATGTTGAGTTGCTCGATGCAGTTGTACCTGCTACTCCCAAGAAGCCGGTCGCTACGGGGCGTAAGCGTAAGGCCGTCGATGAGGGCGAGGCTGGTGAGGGTGGGGAGGATGGGGCGGCGAGCGCGTCTGGAGGTGGGAAGAAAGTGAAGACTGTTGGAAAGGCTAAGGGTGGAGCCAAGAAGGGGGGCAAGAAGGTGGTGTTGGATGAGGAGGTAACGACCGAAGATGTGTTGGAGGAAGAGGCACTGGGCGAGATAGCGTTCTCTCAGAAACCGGGGCTCACTTGAGCCACTGCAGGTATGTGTAGACTCCTACTTGGCTTCGAAGAGGCCGGATTACCGTTCAAGGTAGTCGATTCTTTGGTAGCGTGGTGGCTGACTGTGGCTTTCAGACTGCTCAATGGGCTAGGAACGCGTCTGTGTGTGAGCTGCAAATCGTGCTAGGATGTCGTTCGTCTCCGTGTGGTCTCTTCAGATAGTAGCAGGTAGTGAATGAGAAGATTGCTGCCGTCACCCGCTTTTAGGGACCTTCAAGCTTCTTCCCGTAGCGCTATATGCCTTTACGAAGCTGTCAAGAGCAGCGCTTTCGGAATTTTGGTTGCTGGCCCTGAGTCTCTCGATACCCTTCCCAAGCGCATCGTCCCAGTCTATCAGCGCTTTTCTGAAGGCTCTTCGGTTGAAAGTGTTGGCTTTGGCTTCGGGAAATGCCTCCAAATGGTCAACTACTACCCAGTCACCATCGTCTTTCTGATAGTGATTCCGGCCCTTTTCCTCCATCAGCGTTTCCGCACCCTTTTCCTCCTCTACTGCCACCGTCACATCATTCAACTGATCAATGTGATCGACCACAAAATTAGCTATCTTGCCCCTGAGCTTATCCCTTTCATCTTGTCCCACATGCTCAACGTCAAACACTCTAAGCAAGATCTCCAGCCCCCCCGCGTTAGCAAACCTCGCCAACTGCCGCGGATCCTGACAAAGCGCAGACAGGAGAAACACGACTCTGGTAAGCAACTGCGGACACTGGTCATGCAGCAACGCAAGCATCACCGCGTCAAGTGGACCCTTCGGCCCTTCGTCGTAATAGAGATGCGAGAGCGCGGCGGATAGAGCTTCGGGGTTGTTCTGGATAGCTGTAGCGAAGAGAAGCGCAGAGAGCGAACGGATAGCGAGTTTCCCGGATACTTCTTGCAGGATCTGGACCAGAAGACGGGTCGCGGCGCCGTCTTTGGTGAGTGCGATTCCCCAGTCCTGGGAGTGGCATAGTTCTTGCAGGTCAGAAAGTGCGGGGACTAATCCTTCGTCGTCGGTTGACGAGGATCTTAACGTTGATAACCCATGGTGGAACAGAGCAGCTTCATCGGCATCAAACCTTGGGGGTCGGACACGGGGCGGCGTTTCCTCGAGGACGGCCTGGTCGTGGTACAGCTCCGGCTCGTCGATGATTACGAGATCAGAGTGGGCTGTTTCGGGCTCAGGGACGTTGAGGCGAGCTTCCTTGACGCTGGTGGCGAGATTCATGCGGATATGGAGACCTGGTGGGAGTGATTGGTCGTCGTGGACGACTTGAAACTTCTTTGTAGGCTGGAAGATGCTGGGATAACTGAGTAAATCTGAGATTCAGCATTGCTCCAGGGTAGGAAGGATGTGCCAGATCGCTCAGGGTGGATGCTGCTGAGACCAGTTTCAAGCTTCTTGACATCTCTGAAAAAGAAACGAGGTAAGAGTCGCTGAGATGTTTACGTACCATTCTAAAGCGTGGTTGGTGTGGCAGATTAATTCGGTTGAAGCCTTAGGGGAGGGTGCTGGATCTGGCAGGCCTTGGACGAAAGTGTAGAGTGTAATGAAGAACGATAGAATATATGGTATAAACATTGTGAAAGCAGACGTCAGACTAAAGCGTCAAGACAATCGGACTCTGGCATCTGCGGAAGGAAACGAGAATCAAAAGAGTAGGATTGGACCCAATTTACATAGAGACTGTCTACCTGGGATGACTCTTACACTATGAAAGGATCTGCGATCGAAGGATGGAATGTCAAAAACTTGCCAGCTTGTCCACTTCGTGAAAGCCCGAATCTCGTCGCCTGTTCCATCCATCATCTCATTGGTCAACTCTTCATGACTAAGCCCTCTATATCAAACCTCACACCATGCGTACCCATAACGATCGCCCAAGTCAAGCTCAATACCAAAGCCATTGACAGCACACGATGAATCCAATCCGCCAGCCTGCACGACGAATATTCCAGCCCCTCCTACGACGACCGCAATGTCGCCACAAATCCATCGCCGGCCGTCAAGACTCCTCCACCGGGCATGCCGACTCCGCAGGTGCATACCAACCGACCACGCATTCTCCTCATCCCGAACCCGTTAACGAGTCCCTTGGTGTATTTCTCCCCTCCACCCTCCGACAACTTCCCCTTTCCCTTCCTCTTCTCTCCGAATCCCCAGACAACCCTCCACTAACGTCCGGCAGCGCGGTTTCTACCTCACCCTCGCCCTCATCCCCCTCTCCCTCGCCTTCTACAAATTCAGCCGCAGCTCTTCCTCTACCGATCCGGACCACTCAACGCCCGAAACCGCACCCTGGCTCACGAGGATGATCCACAAATTCGATTACTGGCGCGCCGAGGACGAGAGGCGGAACACGATGCACACGGCTATGATCGAGCAGGCGGCGCACGACCGGCATTTATTCATTGGCATGGCGGACGAGGCGAAGAAGAAGGGGAGGATTGTGGAATTGCGGTTTCCCGAGTGAGCAAATCCCAGCCCCTCCCCCAAACCTACAAACCTGGTTGCACACTCTTCGTCGCTGGGCTTCATGGAATAGGGCCATTGGGAGCATCAAGACGAAACAAGGGCTCGGGCCTTAAGCCGACGCGAATATGGAACTTGATATGTCGAGCATCCCCACTAACCCACCATCCCAGCATCTTCAGCACCGGCTCCCCCTACAACGTCCCCGCCGGCTCCCAAGCAAACCTCGACGAGCTGATGGCGCACTACAGAGCCGAAGCAAACGCAGCGCAGGCGAAGCGCGAGCGCAAGGCTCGAGCGATCTATGAGGGCAGGGAGAGCGAGGAGAGTCGGTTCCCGGATCTGGGGAGGGTGAAGCCGGAGGTTATACCGGGGGGGAGTACGTACTAGGAAGGAGCTGTGGGAGGTGCGGAGGCGGAGGGGAGGAAGAGTGGTGCGTTGTTTGAGAGCGATGGGGGAGGGGTAGATATGCTATCCGGCGCTTGAGATACACACCTTTACATGACTGCAAGAAGACCTGCGTTCAACCCCTTGCTATAACCCAAGAATCCGGCCATCCCATCCCATTCCATTCCATCCCATCCCCTCTCATCCCATCCCATCCCATCCCATCCCATCCCATCCCATCCCATCCCATCCCATCCCAT
>JAABUS010002980.1_pt1 | contig 29281 bp, 32 predicted proteins | sample 5560161 | NCBI WGS metagenome assembly JAABUS01 (sample SAMN10711885, study PRJNA513376) | rock metagenome | isolation source: Antarctica rocks | place: Antarctica: Victoria Land, Trio Nunatak nord | collected 2016-01-04
AAGCAATTTAGAGTGACTAGAACACTCGTTCTCTAACGTGCAATCAACGCGAACAAATTTGATACATAGTCTCAAAACTCACTGTTTCGACTGCGTGAAGCAGTCGTGTAGACTGCGAGTGATTTTCTATCTCAGAGAGTTTTGTTCACTCGATACAGATAGCATAAAGTCTCTCATGAATTGATCTAATCAATGTCACAAGAATGTATGAATTTATTATTATTATTATTATTGCATTAAAATAGTTTTCTTTCAGTTAATTAAATGATCAGTCATCAATATTATCTTTTTATTTCATTTTAATCAGATGCATATACTTCTTTTTATGATTTTGATTGCTCAACGCTTGCTGATAAAGTTTCTTCAATAGCGAAATGTTAATGACTTTCAATGTTTTAGTCTGTATGAAAAATTTTGCTCTTTAAATCTTTCTGTTCAACAAGACAGTTTAAATCTTTAATAAAATCTCATTCATGAATTTTAAATTCTCTTTGACAGTCTGAAAAAAAATTTGCAGCTCATTGAATTGCTCAGTGATTTTATCTTGTGCAATAATTCATTTGTTTATCATAATTCTGATATCTGCTTCTGATTTAATCATCATGCTGCTGATAAGATACTTCACTAAAATATTAACTATGATCATGATGTTTTCTTTCAAAGCATCTTGAAAAATCTTGAACAACATTGATGCAATTGCATCTGACATAACTATTTAAATTAAATGATAAGTTTAAGAGTGAGAAATGATATTCAACAAATAAAGCGAGTGAATTAAAAAGATAGTCAAAGTGAATTATGAAAAGCAATTTGTTGAATGACATAACTAGAAGAGATCAATTGAGTAAACATGTTAATAAGATGAAAAAAGAGAAATGAGATTAACAGAGTAAAATGAAGATCAACAAGATTAACAACAACAACATGATGAATGAATGTATTAATTAGTAAGAAGAATAATATTAAAAGAAACTATAATAATAATCACAACAACAACAACAACAGAATAGATTTCATTATATGATGATTTATATCAATAGTTTTCAGAACAATAAATTTTTGAAAGATGTTTAAAAAATAGAAGAAAAGCATTAAGTAATTAAGCGAGTTAATTAATTAAAAGATTAGAAGTAAAAGATAAAATATTTCTATCATTTTGTTAGAAAATATTTTTATTAAAACAGCTTTATATTTAAATCTCTTTCTTTGAATTTCAATGTACATTTAAATCTCTTTCTTTGAATTTCAGCGCACATTTAAATTTAATCTTCAAAAAATCTTTAAGTTCTTGTAGTTTCTGACACATGAATTCATTCAAATTCTTTCTCAACTCACTAATAATTCTTAACTGCTTAAATACAATTATCTTGTTTTACAGTTACTTCATCATCATGAACATTGAGAGTGACATGATACTTGATGCTGAGAAGATAAGTATCTTTGCTTTGTCAATTAATCATCATCATTCACTGATTATTTCATTCAGAAAGTATCTTTTCATGTAACTTCTGATTCTGCTCAGTCAAATAAACTTAAAAATGATGCAGAACTTTCTTAAGTGTTTAAGACTATGTTCTCTTTGAATAGTCTTGTTAACGCTTTTCACACTGTCAATACATCTCAATTCTTCAAGCTCACTGAGAAGAATGAAAAGATCTTAACAAATGTGACTAAGAAAACTGTGAATAAAACTCTCAAGAATGCAAGAAAAAAAAAACAAAGATTAAGAAGAAAACTGTAACTTATGAGACTGATTATTGAAAAATTGAGACAAACATAGTAATGAAAGATAACAATGATTTGACAGTTAATGAAATGAAAAATAAAAAGAATAAAGAGAAGAAGATGTTCAAAAATCACAAGCAGCACAAGAAGATCAATAAAAAGTTTGAGAAATTCAAGAATGATTTAGACGAAAAATTCAATAATGAAATCAATAATGAAATTTCAAATGAGTCTGATGATGATGTGTTCAACATTGAGAAGAGTAAGATCACATTGATCAACAAGAAGAAGAAATCATGAAAAAACATAAAATGAGAATGATTAAGAAATCATTTAATCTTAAAATAATCAACACAGAATTAAGATTAAAGTTTAAATTAAAATGTCATCACAAGATTGTCTTGAATAATGAAAAGAAGAATTTCAAGAAAAAAACTCGTTTCAAGAAGCATCAAATTAATAATTCTTTGTGCAACTCATTCACAATTCTGTGCAACTTTCATACAAATCATTATGTTTTATTTGACTTAGTTAAACAAAATATCAAGCATTTTATCACAAGCAGATTCAAATCATTCAATCAGTATGATGATTTCACTTTGTACATGAACTTTAAACTGTCTTGAACTGTTCTCAATGATGAAGTTTTTCAATTCAAGATTCACTTGAATGATTATATTACAATCATAGCTTTGTTGATTCTTATGATCAAGAAGTTGCATCAAAGATATTTCATCAATTTTGATAGCATAAAAATGATTCACACAATTCACATCTCTTTGAAACATGTACATAAGAAGAAAATGCTAGTCAATGATATCAACATTGATGAAAAAGTAATAACTGAAATCATTTACTATTATATGTGATGAAGAAAACTATATTGCATGATGAGTAAAAAAAGTTTAGATGCAAATCTGTATCAGATTCAATTGAGCTTCAAGAAGTTCAAGTGTGATGAGTTTGAATTCAAGATTGACTTCAAGATCATAATTTAATATCAAGCTGATTTTAAGCAAGATAACATCTTTGATTCAACTTGAAATTGAAGATGTGTTTGAATGATAAATGCACATCACGCAGTTTTGTCAATAAATTTTCTTTAAATAGCAGTTTTGATAGCAATGTGAAGCTTTCTTTGATCACTTCATTCTTTCACTTCGTGACTTTGTAGAATAGTATCTGTTGCTGAACATGAAAGATCTTTCTTTTCTTATTGTATTATGAGCTTAATGAAATGTTTAAGTTCTGCTCACTTTGTAGATTGATCACACTTCAATCGAAAAATGACACTCAACTCACTGTTAAATGCGCTTTTGCTAAGATTAATGATGCAGACTTAAAATACATGAATATCTCATTAATACTGTAAATTACATTTGAATTAAATAAGATGATGACAAAGTTTGATATTATTTCAAATTAACGCAGATCAACCTATCTTACAGAGGTTTGCACTCAGACGTGTCGCTCGTATGCTGCGAAGTCAGCAGAGCGCTAACCCGAAGGGGCTTAGCGACGTTGGCACGTCTGAGAACTGAGGCAATAAAGTGCTGACTGACAGGGATTGCTTACCTTAACACTCACGTATTAGTTCTAGCGACATCTTAGCGGTAATCTATAATATCGTCTGGGGAAAGTTTGTGTTTGTTTCTAACGATAAGCCTAACAATTTTCTGTTGGCCTTAAGGCAAGCCGCTGGTCGATTCTAACTTTCAGAGCGTATCCATATGCAGTTGATTGGTGAGGTTATCGGTCCATGTGATACAACTGCATCGCTGGCTACGAGCTTTTCCCTCTGTCAACCTACTGCTCATAGGAGACAAACATGAATCAAAGCTTCATGCACGAGGTTGGTCTTGCATGAGAATGGTCTTGCAAGTACTCTATGCTCTCCTTGCCTTTTCTCTGCCCTGAGGAGACAATAGCAGCGGAATTTCAGCATATCAATGCTCACAAGAAAGCCTTAAATTGGTTTCCGCCGTCTGGTGCGCTCTCGAAGTTCCCTTTCTTCGCACGATTTTCACTGCTTGGGCGACCTCCGTTGTTACCATTGTCCCTTGAATTCGAACCATTTTCTCGTTGCTTATCTACCGTTTCCTTCTGCCTTTTCGCAACAAGGGCCGCAGTTCCTGCGCGTAGCCTCGCCTCTTTACAAGCCACGCACTCTATGCCCGGCTTTCTCCGCGCCTTATGGAAGCCACACCATACCATGTGCCCTATGTTGATGGATTCAGTGCATTTGACTACTGTGATGTGTTAGTCTTCGACGAAGGCGCATTGCGGGGATTTGTTTGTTGGCATGGGGTAAAGGCAGTACCTCGTTGTATTGGCTGTGAGGCTTACCCGAGCTGAATGGGATCCCTTCATGTATAATCACAATCGCGAAAACGAAGAGCTCGCTTTCCATCTGGATGCCGAGAAAACACACCGGAGGACTGACGCTTTACTCTGACATAAATGCAACAATTTTGGGAGCTCAGCTATCCCAGAACGTAGAGGGATCGAAAACTACAAGAACAGGTAGCAGTATAAGCAGTATACCTAAGTGTTGCTACAACGCAACAATAAGCTTATCGTCATGGACAGCATCGTGATCGCAGTAAATGAGCCGATGTTTGCTCCTGGACCTTTGGAGCATATCTTTGGCGGTAATAACAAGCTTACCACGGCTGATTGGTGCGAAGCTACATACTCCATTTACAAAATTTTCGTAGGCGGAAGGGCAAGGGGAAGATCATAAGGACATCAGTTACAATGGTCCGTCAACATGGAATATGCCCAGTCGAGCTTCAAGTCTTCTGATTCTCTATTTAAAGGACTTGACAAAAAAGGTACATGAAGGGAAACCAGAACGATATTCTGTGAAGAGAACTGAGAATGAGGAAGGTATAAGTCTGATGGTCCCAATACTGATCTGTTGGGTAGCGCCGTTGCTGCTGACCTCGACCGTCGCACTCCAGAAGTCGTACGTGGTACCACCTTCGACGCTGGGCAGAGCTCTAGTGTTACTCTGCTTAACATGACTAAAACTATTCATTCGTTAGATCAAAGCAGTCACAAGAGCGCTACAGAGACTATGAATTTTCGGGTATTGAGATTTCGTGGCCAAAGGAAATGGTGAGACGGGATATTAAAGGCGAAGCTTTGAGATTTACATGCTCAGATGCAGTCTATGTGTTTTGCAGACGGTTGAGTCACAAGAACTTAGTTAGATGTTCAACATGAAGTAGGCGGGTTGGGTTCTAGGTTATTGTTGAGAGCATGGCATGGCATGTACCTTTGACATCTGGCGCTGCGAAATATGTCAGTGTTTCAGGGAACATTCGGTTGGTTCTGAGATAATATCAATACAGGTATTCCGTACCCGTATGGCGGACATGGCGAGTCATAACAGATCTTCCATCCTTCGCTGGCAGGATCTCAGCCCTGGATCTATCTCAGCTCAACAGCAGGACTGTCACGCTCCGCCTCGACACGTGACGATGTTAGTGGCACGATAGGCCCCTGTCAAACCAGGAATAAAAATCCACCAAAGGCGTTGAATGAGAATGACAGGCCCCGAATCCTTTCGGGGCCATTTGCCCACTTCAAGCTACTCGTAGGGCTTGGAAAAAACACATATGATGGATCAAATCCCATGTCCTTCTTTACTTTAGGTATAGGGTTTACGGGGGCCGCTTTTGGTGGCTGTACACTGCCCCAAGCCGCTGCTTCGTCCATCCCATTCTCCCAGTGCTTGCCTTGCGCTGCTTTTTGTACCACCCCAGTACGTGTCTCTGGCCTCGATTGCTTTGTGTCTCCAAAGTGCAATAGCTAAGGTATGTAAACCTTCACTTCCTCACTAAGCATCAGCGCGTCGTCCTGGAAGAAGCGCTTTCGATGCAGGTGCTACCTTTTCTCAGCATCTTCACTTTTCGCAAGAGCGGTCTCCGTGTCCTAACAATGCTTTTACACGACCTACTCGTAAGCCCTCAGCCTCGTGAGGCTGAGGTCTCAAAATGCGAAACATGGGGCTTAGCCTGGTTCCCTTATGCGACGAACCCTCTCGATAATCCTTCAACACTTTGCTTCAATACCTTGGACAACACCTTCTGCCTGCATCATATATAGTCGTTCTAATTAAAACATGGCGGTCGGCGCAAGATGCGAAACATGGGTTCTTGCGGGCGTCGCATAGACGTGGCCACAACTGGCCTGTTCGCACACGAGACAAAGCTTCTCATTTTCCCTACGAGAATGCCTTTGATCTTGACTGCTACAGTAGCTTGCTGGGTACAGGACACCATTATGCGCACGAGCAATCTTTCTTTTCACCCAAAACTCTCTTCTCTGTTCCTCCAAGTGTCTTTCTGAAAGCAGCATGCTGCGCAGATCTCGGGCAGATTTGTACTCTCGTGCAGCGCGTTTTACAACACAGGGTTCGCGCCAACTACAATGCTTCCCCAATACCATTACCCGCCCTATACCATTTTACAAGAAAATATAGTCCCAAGGCGTCGAGCTTTTGGAGTGATGTGTAAGATTCTGGTGCTTGGATTTCTAGTTACGATCTTCCTGATATTGGGGACCCTGCTCTACAAACCGACTTTAGGCCCGGTTCGAAAGATTGTTGTGCCTGAAATTCCTCCCAATTTTCAAGTCAAGGCTTTGGTGTTTTACGGGCGTCGCTCTCGAGTGTCTATCTTGGACTGTTACCTTAGAGTATAACTTTCCCGCTTTCATCTCATTTATGCGAGAGGTTGACATGTTATCGTTATAGCATAATCTTATTACAAATGGCGGGCTGCTAGACGAAGTTATATTTGTTGCACGAACCAACGACGCGGAAGATCTGAAGTGGTTGGACCATCTGGTATCTACCACAAGCGGCTACTCTAGATTAAACCTCACACTCTCCAGCGGCGATTCGAGCAGAGTTCCTTACGGCGCGGTATGGGATAACGTTGAAAGAGGGGTGATGTACATTAAGATAGACGATGATGTGGTAAGACACATTCTTTCGGTCATGCTGCAAAGCATGACGTATACTCATGCTAACTAGGAGGACTCAAGGTCTTTATTGATAATTCCACTATTTCTCGCCTAGTTGCCTCGAAAGTTGCCCATCCCGAAAACCTTCTCACATCCGCCAACACCATCAACAACCCAGCGCTTTCGTGGGTGCACTACCATCTCGGCGTAATACGTCCATATCTGCCCGAATTGGACCCGCCTCAACAACTGCCTGAGAAAGCTTCTTGGCGTGCATCTGAGCTTCCCATGTGGACTGGTCATCCGTCATTCTCCCTCCAGAGGACGCTTTCACCGCTCTCCAAGACCCATCGATGGCTGCCTCTCGGCCCCGAATATAACCTAGACGGTACTCCCATAACAACGGCCACATACCTGCAGTCTGGGCCGGGGCTGAAGAGCTGGGCTGTTCTTGCGCAGCAGCACTATTCATTCTTGGAGGCCCTCGAGGGGGGGGAAGCAGAAATATCCAAGTACCACTTTGACATGTGGGACTACCAATACTATCGTGTGAGCATCAACTTGATCGCCATATGGGGTGACGACGTTGTGGACAATCGACCATTTCCAGACGATGATGAGGAATTCTTGACAGTGACTCTTCCTAAAAGACTCGGAAGGCGTAGGTCTTCTTTTTTCAACAGGGGAACTTCTCATACTGATCTATCTATCCCAGACGCCGTGATTGACGGTAAAGCCGTAGCAGCGCATTACGCCTTCTCATGGCAGGTTAGAGACGGAGGTATTGAGAAGACTGACGTGCTAGAGCGGTACCGAGCTTACGCCGAGGAAAACATCTGTCATCGCTAAGGTATATTCTGTTAATGTTCTATTCGAATTTTATGTCGTGCGTTCAATGTATTGTTTGTTCAATGGTAGATACGCTGCCGGTAGATACGAAAGTGAGGTATTAGAGATGAGTTAGTCTTTGCTCACATACTGTAAAGCGATTGCGCTGCTGGTAAAATGCATGGATAACTACCTACCCATCTAGGATTGCCCGAATCGTGAAAGTTCAAATCAGTGATGCATACGGAGTACTGAGCCCTACACCGACAAGGCGCATATTTTAACATGCAGGGAGCTGCTAGCGCGACGCTCTGGCATCACTCCCGAGTCCCGAGACTCCGTATCATTAAGTTACATCTCGGCACATGAATCTTTGACCCTCGATAGTACATGGCTCAAAGCAGAATCCTAAGACTTTCTTGCTCTATAACCCCTGAGGTTGCTTAACGTTTATCTCTATTCTACGCATGAAGACGACGCTGTTCGTGTAAGGATCACTCACTGCACCAGAAGTAGAGAAAGCCCAACCAAAGGCATGGATTACAATTCCGTGGAAGTAGACGACTCTCTATGTACTTCCTGTCGATGCCTGAACTTTCTCGATATGTTCAAACAGGTCGATTTGCATACACGGAAGGACAGGTTTTGCGCTCCTGGCGGAGCCAGTACTAAGTGTTGGCACTCTTTAGGATATCTGGATGATATAGCAAAGCGAATATACTGTGCCTTCTGTCGATTGGTTATTCATTCGATATGCTCGAGTCGCCCAGATCAAATTCTGACGCCTGAAGATCTCACAAGGTTAAAGACCTCAGACGGCGGCAGGGTCACATGTGGTATAAATCCTGCTGTGACTGGAAGCAGAACATCGCGAATTGCCCAGGTGCATAAAGCAATTACGCTCAGCATTACAAGCAACAGTTCGTTGTCATTGGAGTCTTCAAGACTGCGATTTCCTCATGGAGAGATAAAGCTTGCAGCCGATGATGCAGTCTCTATTGGAGAATTACCCCTGTATCATGGTCGGCTTCTTCAGGAATGCGTAGACCTCAATTTAGTTCGTGGTTGGATACAAAACTGTAAAGAGAACCACACATTTGAATGTGATTATACCCCATGGGAGAAGATCAGACAGTTTCCCTCAGGACTTAGGCTCATCGACGTGAAGAGGATGTGTATTGTGAAAGCTTCGAAACACTCCAGATATATTGCTCTGAGCTATGTATGGGGTAATGCCAAAATCATACAGCTGACTATGCGCAACAAACTCTCTATGGAAAAGGACTCTTCCTTGGCGAAGCGGACTGATATATTAGGTCAAACTCTTCTGGATTCTATACAGCTCGTTGGCTGTCTTGGCGAAAGATATCTGTGGTGTGATCAACTTTGCATTGTTCAAGATAACCCGAAAGAGAAGATTGAACAAATAAGCCAGATGGGTCTGATATATTCCCAGGCAGTATTGAGTATCATAGCCGCCGGGGGTACTAATGCAGATGCTTCACTACCCGGGTTACGCCCGGGCTCTAGATCAGTAACTCAATACACAGATGTAATTCAAGGATTAAGACTTCTAGTCCCAATGCCGATGCTGTCTCAACAGCTGAATACCTCCATGTGGAATACCAGAGCTTGGACTTTTCAAGAAAGACTACTTTCGCGTCGATCTCTTATATTTACTGATCGACAAGTACACTTCGACTGCAGATGTGATTCTATGCGTGAAGATATCGTTTGCGAGCGTGTATCCTCAGACTTAGACCAGGATACCTTTTATTACACTCCCGATTTTGGAGCTTTGAAACTATTCCCGAAATCTACATCGTTATACGAAAGCTCAAGCGTTCGATCTGTGGGGCTGCTCTCGAAGGTGAAGGCGACTCCATGGCCTGATACATGGAAATCATATTCTCAATTGATAGAACTGTATTCTGCTAAGAGTCTCAGCTACCCACGAGACATTCTCCTCGCTTTTGAAGGAGCCCAGGTAGTCTGTAAGAAGATGTATGAATGATCATTCTTTAAGGGTCTACCAAAAGAGATCTGGGACCATGCCCTTCTATGGAGACCAAAGGATTCCATTGACCGCAGGATACTAGAGGATGAAGACACCCCCAAGCAACAATTGGTCCTGCCCACTTACTCTTGGACAGCCTGGATTGGCCCAGTCACTTACCGACCATGGCATTCTGGCTTGGTATCGAGAATTGATCACTTCGAGCTCCATGGTGAACACTTCACGAGTGTCATTAAGAGAAAACGGCAGATTCCTTCTGTTAATATTGACCACCAGATGTTCGAGTATAATCCGCCCATAATCTCCCGGCCCACGGTCCCGCGGCAGCCACGAACTTCAAAGGCGGCGCCTTCTCTAGACAGAATCGAAACTCTCGACCAGGATCCACCTGGGAAAAACCCAAGCAATCCAGTGGAGTGGCTGCAATTCTGGGCCTTAGCTGCTCCGGCCCCGGTGTCTTTAAAGAACATCCACGTACCTGTCGACAAACCTACTGTGACTGCACGTGAGCTTGATACCGATGAAGGGCTCACCACCCCTGACACATGGCCCCGAATCTGGATCTACGACCAAGACCACCGCAAAGCGGGCTTCCTATGGAAAGCGCCTCTCGTGGATGCCAAGGATGAGCTAAAAGAACTCGTTCTCTTATCGCAGTCGGGTTCGAACACGCCAATGGACGGTTATTATGAGCCCAATATAGATGAATGGGATGACTACAGAGAGTGCATGCTAAATGTGATGCTCATCAGGTGGCGTGGCGAGTTTGCGGAGCGAATCACTATTGGAAGAATGCACAAAAGTGCTTGGAATGAAGCCTCTCCTAAGAAAAAGCTCATTCGATTAGCATAGAGCTGACTGTAATGTTGCCGGTACTTTCATGAAACGTCTAGGAATACCGATTATCGATATTTCAAAAAGAGGTAAATTATATGCCTGGGTTCAAGCTGTCGCTGTCACGTATCCGATTGGCCTCGAGCATACAATCACTACTCTGCTTTACCCGGTGCTGAATATAGTTGCTTTTCGCCAACCCAACATCATTGTGTTCAATTGGTGCTGAAGTCAGCTTCAAGTTGGCGCTCGCGTTAGTCTGCAAAGACGTCTCGAATACTTGGATCCACAACAGCAGCAGCTCGCTTACTACCACCACCATTATCGCCGACAAGAGCGAGACAAGCTGCTTCGGTTGTAGACACCATAGAATGAAAACCGTGTATGAGAGAGCCGAGATTGCTAGCACTCAAGATTCGTCACTGCGAAAATTCATCAAAGTAGAGGGCCATCCGGTGAATGGCGCATTTCATATCACCAGCGGATAGACTGGAAACCCCAACACGCCTAAACCGAGGTGTGCGAATGCCCAAATCTTGACCAATCTTGAGACTTGAGCGCGTCACGACCAATCGCCACCGCCTTTTTAAGTATCCGCCGTTGCTACTCACGAATTCAGAGCCGTCTTCAGTAGTAATAAATGGTTTTGTGTGACCAGAGCCGGTATTCGCACTCGAGCACGTCAGGATGTAGGCAACAGCGAGGAAGGGTTGTAGTCGGGAAAGCAGTCACTGAGAATTGAGAAAAGCGACCGTGGGTCATGTGCGCAATTCAACATACTCTAGAGATCCTTATCGTACCTGCATTGACGTCTTATACCAACCATCAATCCAAACCCTCAACGCTACAGCTACCTTACTCATCACTATATCTAAACCCACTCCATAGCTCCCTTATCCCTATTTCCCCACAGACCTCTACCTACCACACTCAAGTCCCCCTTTATTCTAATACCCTACCCTTCCGCTGAGCCTGTCACCTCCTCCTCATCGACCATCATACTCCTTGCATCTGAACATCGAGCCTCTTCCGCTACTTACTTATTTCAGGCCTTGGGGTTAAAGGTGGTACTGTAAAAGAAATCGTTGGGGGAAGGAATTATGATGGGGGCGAGTGGTCATGAATGCTAACTCTGTAGGTGTTGACATTTTAAGCAATTTGCGATACGTTATAGCTTTTTCGAGCTCCATTGTTATACTTTCGGCAGAGAAAGAGTTCTTGATCTGTGAGAGATGTTGCTTCCGTGGAACAGAAAATAGGTTGTCGGTCGAGCGATGTCCATGGGGGAATTAGCATCTTCAGTGATTTCCGCAGTCTTGTGTTACTCGTGATGGATTTGTTCGGAATGTTGTTCAAGGAATATGACTTCATGATCAAGGTTAAGAGTATAAAGCTCACTCATTCCAGGAGCAGGTGTACAAACTCCTTGAGTGACGTGAATCAGCTAATAGACAACTATTGAGAGTATTGCTTCGGCTAAAGTAGCTAAAGAAGGTCGTTCTGGAAACTGCAGAAGCAACTTGCTCTCAACTAATTATGCTATGAGGTGGCCTTGGAAGCAGTAAGCGCCACATCCGTGATTGAAATTTTATCCCGCCGTTTCGCATCCTGTCGTAACATCGTCACTGTCATCATGTCCAGGCATCCTTCGTAAACCTACCTTCTTGCATCTTCAAACGTTGCATCAAAGATAGAACATCGTATCTCTCAGCTTCGGATGCACCTGGACATCCTCATTCGTCGCGTCCGGCCTCTGGCTTCCCACAGAACTCGCCGCTGGGGTCGCTGAAGGGGTGCTCATGTCGTACAACCCACTCAGATACTTTCTTGCCCGTTCGCAGACCATGTCGGCATATTTAGCAGGCGGGCAAAGACTGACAGTCTTGGTTGCGCGGCCGAAGAGATGGCACATGCAGTACGTCATGTCTTCGAGAACATCTGCTACGTTCTGGTAGCCTAGGGCTTTTTGAATGGGGCGTTTGCGTAGGATCTCGTCCAGGATGACAATATAGTGGCAAGAGCGAGCAGTACCCTGGAGAGCAGTATGGGCTTGGAGATAGAAGTCCCACAGATGAGGCTCGGTGACGCCGCGATCGACAACAGTACCATTACGAGGATTCGATGATTTGTCAGTGTCTTTCAGGCTGGATGAGTAAAAGCGGGCGTGATGGCGTTTGCCGCAGATCACAATGGTAAAGTACGGTTTACCCTGCTTCGTGTCGGCAGGTGGATAGAGCTCTGCACAGGCATCTCTTAAAAGAGGCAACTCATCTTTGAGTACGAGGTCATATTGACCTTCGGAAACACCATCACGGTAAACTAAAAGGTTTTCCGGAAGAACCTTGTTCTTTGCTTTCCAGAGAAGAAGGCGTGATTTGAGCATGCCACCTAGATCGACCACCATCTCCTCGCGGCCTTTCTGGACCCGCAGAGCCGCTGGCCACTGGCCGAGCACTCCGTCAACTGTAGCTACCATACTCGCCACACTTGGCGCATTTGAGGAAGAGTCAGCGGAGGGATGTGTGACGTCAATACCCAGCACCATGGTCTTCCCCTCATTGATGACACCAAGGCGAGTGTTGTCAACTAACTGATTGACGCCGCCAAGCTTGAGGTTAAACTTGAGTGCCACATTATTGAAGTATTGATTTTGCTCTTTGGCAAGCTTGGAGCTGACGGAACAGATGGTATGAAGTCCTAGTTTCGTATCCGCGACGGTTTTAAGGTAGTCATACGCTGGGGTATGGTCAGTAGGTAAGACCACAAACACAAGTTCAAATCCTCTTGCAACAATCTGCTTGAGGACATCATCGATCTTTGAGAAATCTGCCGAGTCATTGACCATTATTGCCGGAGGGCCTGGTTGAGGAGGTGATATGTTAATGCCAATCTGCTTGAGAGCTTGAAAAAATTTGTCTATTGTCGGCTTGAGGGAAGCTTGATCCGGGTATTCCTGTCGCACACCCCCCTCGGATATAATCACCGTTGTCCAGGTTTTCAATGTAGCTGCAGTGTTGAGCTTGACCCTAAGCATGTTCCAGCTTCCATCTCTCACCTCAGCAGCAGAATTCTTGTAGTTGACCTTCGGCGCAGGCAGGACCCGACCGGGCACCGTAATCAATTCCCCATTGATGGAGAACCCAAAATCAGCCATAAGTGGGTTCACCTGTTGTAGCATGCCGACTGTGCCTGGTCCAGTGTTGACTATAGATTGCGCGTTCATCCAGGGTTTTCGAACAGCGAATGAAATCATTTCTTTCGTTTGGAGAGGGCTAAGCTTGGAAGTCGAGCTCTGTCCAGGTTCAACAACGCAAACATCCACCGGAAGATAACTAGGATTTTCGCGGTTTCCAACGTTTACTACTGGTATCTTGGGGTTATCGATAGGATGATTTGGATAGGTCCTTGTAAAATAGTCATATACCGTGATGTATCTGCCCTGCGGTGTACTTCCGGATCCGGATGGCCCACCGCTCGGTTCTGCAACCTGTTTCCCTGCTCCCTTCTTTTTGCCTTTACCTTTCCCTCCTTGGTGTCCAACCGGCTCTCCTGGCGCAGCAGATGGTGGTGGCCCACCTTCGCTGAGGAAAAATTCAACCTCCTTTGCGCCCGCACCGAAGTGTGGCACTCGTGGTGGATGGACTTGTGGTTCATGGGCTTGTGGTTCACGGGCTTGGGAATGTCCATCGTCTGGGTGTGCTAAACCAAAGATAGTCTTGATTCGCGGTATCGATCGCCCAGCTTTGTTCTTCTTTTCAGGTATGTGGACCACCTTGACCCGTAACTTCTTGAGAAACTTCTCTGTTTTCCATAAATTTTGGTTATGAGCCTGGCCGTATTCCCTCATGGCTCCAACCAACGGGAGTGGCTTGTAGAACGGGGCATGAGTGACGTTGATGTTGACTAGCATGCGACTGGCCGCCACTCGTACGCTTGAAAAGAATCCTCTCATAGCCATGAGACCAGCGCCCAAGTTCCACTCGTCGGCACCTTGTAACGAAAAGCTTTTGTTGGCCCCGATGGCCGTTCTTGCAGACGAAGCTTTCGCAAAGTGGCCTCGGAAGATATTGAGAGCTTGAAGCGTAGGCTGTTTGTCTGTGTACGTAAGGTCGACGGACGTGGACATCAAAAAAGCCGTAAGCTGGGCTACGGTTACAGATCCAGTGTCTGTTACGAAAATTAGATACGTAGACGCACTGGGACGTGCGTCATCTTCGCCCTCGGATCGATACTGGATTCGATGTTCTGTGCCAGTCAAAGTTAATTTTTTGCGACAGATCAATGTGGATTTGAAGTCGGTGACTAAGTGATCCTTCATGGCCGCATATTCGGGGAGCTCTAATAAGAGCTTGATGATCTGGGCATGCTTCTTCCCTTTTGCCTCTGGCTGGACCTGGATGTCGTAACGGTAGAGAACCAGATCTGGAGCCGTTGCTAGTTCCAGATAATTGGCGAAGAGTATCACTTCTTCACCTCGTGTCCCGTAGCCTGGCCGAATCGGATGCCTTGACTTTAGTGACAAATCACCAATGTTCGGCAACCCGCCTGACAAGTTCTCCTGAAACTTATTCTCGATTGTAGTTGCTTTGATGCTGGGTTGAGGAACACGATTGTCGGGCCTCCTAGAGCAGTGCATAGAGTTAGGAGGTTAACATAGTTGTACGGAGTGGACGACCCTTACGTGTACACCTGTGGAGGACCTCCACGTCCACCACCAGGACCTCCTCGCTGTCCCCCACGAATCCCACCACCTTGACCTCTCCCTCCATCAGTGTAGCCTCGATCTTCAGATCCCCCGCCTCCTCTGCCTCTATCCCCAGCAGCACCGCCTCGGCCTCGAAAGCCACCACGGTCGCCATGACCTCGCCCAGAACCGCGAGATGCCATGCTGCTAAGAAAGGGTTCGAGGTGATGGTTGCTAAGTGATAATATGCAATGCTTGTAACTGCAGCCCAGCACTTACTTGGTGGTGTTTCTTGAGCAGATGGCGTGATAGATGAAGGTCTGAAAGTGAGGTGTTTGCTTGAGGAGACTGAGGCTGTAGGTTTCCGCCCACAGCCAAGAGTTTAAGTCCAAAGTGACGCGAATATGCCCCACTACCGCGGTCAAACCTCAAATGATGTACATAGGCTTATACGTCAATGTGTTAGGGAAAAGACTTTGAGTGTTAAAGGAGGGTGTTTGGATAGTCTGATAAGGGAAGACGCGCTTCATATCTGGTGCAAGGAGGCCATTACAGATGGTTCAGCAGGGTCAAAGGTCTTTGGTGGAGAGCCTCCAGATAGTGGGTAGGTCGAGCCGTCTCTTTTGTCGTTGTATTATGACTTGTAAATATTCGTCCATGTCCCCAGGTACGAGGCTTGTTTCTTCCTCGCAAGTCCCGCTAGCGGGCTTCCATATCAGGTACTAATGCAAGAAATGTATCTCTCTCTCTCTCTCTCTCCAGCCTTTCGTATATATTAATCACGATCTCGTTCTTCTCGTTACAAGAACTGTTGTATGGAGTGTCAAATTTTGGTGGACCCTCTGGATAGGGCCGTTTTAATGCGATTTAAGAGCGAGGGGCGGTCCGGGCGCACTTTCCCCGATCCACCCCATCTACAAGTAGAACTATCTATCTACGCTTCCATCAAGTTTGCAAATGCCAGCACATTGAACCACCACTACAACTATCAAAACACAATCCAAGATTGTGTTTTGATTATCTAACCGAGCGCCTAACGTTAATGTTTAACCATATGCTTTTCCAAGGTCAGTCCCGTGGTGGAATTACTGGCGGTAGTGGGATTTCTCATGATAGTAAAGCAGCTTCCGTCCTCCATCTAACGATACGCCTACATTCATCTTCTCATCATGGCCGAAGCACTAGCAGTCATCAGTCTAGTCTCTGCCATTGTTCAATTTGTTGATTTTGGAGGTAAGGTTCTGAACCGCTTGAATGAATTCAAGTCAGACACCGACAAGGTGCCAAAAACCTTTCGCAGTATCAAGATTCAGCTACCTTTAATGGTCGACACGCTTGAACGCACGCAAAAGCAGGCTGCTGCTGGCCACTTTCATGACACGACCGCGAATGCGCTCAAGCCCGTGGTTGACGGGTGTCTTGAGCAGGTCAAGCGCCTTGAACGTATCCTCGATAAAAATGTACCTGCTGAGAAGGCGTCGAGTTGGCAAAGGCGCCTGCTCGCTATCAAGAGTCTTGCCCACGACAACGATGTTCTGTAGATTAGTTCCATGCTAGAACACTACATCCACTTGTTGACATTTCACCAAGCGACGAGTAACTCGGAGTTGCTGATACGGGATATGCCTCAGCTCTCTACTAGCAGTCTGGTAAATCTACCACGAAAACCGGTCTTCATGGTGCCATTCCATCGCGACGACATGTTCGTTGGTCGTGCAGAAATTTTGAACGAAATCAAGCTAAAGTTAAACAAGCAGCAACGCCGTGCTGTGCTTGCTGGAATTGAAGGTGTTGGGTAAGATCATACTTGCGTTGGATGATCTGACTTAACTGACACCTTAAAGTAAGTCGCAGATTGCCATCGAATACTGTTACCGCTACAAAGACGAGCAACCTGAAGGCCAAGTTTTCTGGGTCCATGCCAGTAATACTACTCGATTCGATCAGGCGTATAAAGAAATCGCGAGGAAGCTGACATTACCTGGAATCGATGATCCGGATATCAACAACCTTGAAACTGTTACGGAGTGGCTTAGTGAAGATGGCAACGGCCCGTGGCTTATGGTGTTAGATAACGCAGATGACAAGGAGGTCCTCTTTGGTGCTAATGCTCAAACGCCGTCGCGACAAAGCAGAGGGCAAGAATTAGCAGCGCTAATCGATTATATTCCACGAAGCTCAATTGGCTCCACACTCATCACGACCAGAGACAGACGGGTTGGAGAGAGATTGATGAACCGAGAGAAGCCGGTTGCCGTTGTGCCATTTGAAGTTGCAGATGCAAAGCAACTTCTGCGAAACAAATTGCCGAAGAATGATGAATGGGACGAGGCGGCGTCGATGGAACTTTTAGAGAACCTGAATTTTCTACCTTTAGCAATTACACAGGCCGCTGCATACATCAGTGAGGAAGAAGTCTCTCTTGCACATTACTTAGACTTGCTACGACCTGGCGACGTGGATGCAAAGGATCTGTTAGAACAAGCCTACTACGATCCTGGAAGAGACTCGAAGATACAGAACTCAATCTTCCTGACATGGCAGATATCTTTTGACCAGATAACAAAGCAGAAGCCACGAGCAGCCGAGATACTGTCTCTTATGACCGTCTTGAATGGGCAGGCCATTTCAGATATGCTTCTCCGGCGGAAAGATGAGCGTAAAGTTAACTTTGACACTGCGATCGGAACGCTCAAAGCTTTCTCTCTGGTTACCGAAGAAAAGAATGAAGCAATCTTCAACATACATCGACTGATGCAGCTTTCAACACAAAAGTGGCTTGAGCTTCAACATGTTCTGGTGGAATGGCAAGAGAAAGCGCTGAATGCTGTGTTCGCTAATTGCCCTCTCAATGGAGAATTTGAGAATTGGGCCACATGGGAGACTATCAGTCCCCATGTTCAGGTTGTGCTGGAGTATATTTTCAGCACGGAACCTTATCAATTGAAACGTGCAAGTATTCTCCGCAAGGCTTCAAGCTATGATATGGAACAAGGGCAATATGGAGCTGCATATGAGAAGGGCATTGAAGCGCAGACGATGTGTCAGAAGTTGCTGGGGAAGGAGCATCCGGACACGTTGACGAACATGAGTAACCTGGCGCTGGTGCTGAACTATCAGGGCAAGTACGTGGAGGCCGAAGAAATGAATCGACAAGTGTTGAAGTTGAGGGAGAAGATGGTGGGGAAGAAGCATCCGGACACGTTGATGAGCATGAGTAACCTGGCGTCAGTGCTGAACAGCCAGGGCAAGTACGTGGAGGCCGAAGAGATGAACCGACAAGTGTTGAAGTTAAGGGAGAAGACGTTGGGGAAGGAGCATCCGAACACATTGACAAGCATGAGTAACCTGGCGTTCACGTTGGGTACACAGGATAAATACGCAGAGGCCGAAGAGATGGATCGACAAGTGTTGAAGTTAAGAGAGAAGACGTTGGGAAAGAACCATCCGGACACGTTGATGAGCATGAGTAACCTGGCGTTCATGTTGGGTAAACAGGATAAATACGTGAAGGCCGAAGAGATGGGTCGACAAGTGTTGAATTTAAGGGAGAAGGCGTTGGGGAAGAAGCATCCGAACACGTTGATAAGCATGAATAACTTGGCCTCGATGTTGAACGAACAGAGCAAGTGCGCGAAGGAGATGCACTGACGAGCATAAATAACCTGGAATTTATGACGATGAAGCCGATGGCTAGCAATCTGAACAAAGTCCTACCTATGAACTGCCCAATCCAAGTAATCGTTCTAAGCGTTGCGATCACTGGCGAGGTCTGCCCTCGATATTTGTGTCAACCCATGTTGAACTTATGATGCTTTTATCAGTCTTCGCTATCTGCGAAGCTTCAGAGATCGAACGGAAACGGGCACTTCAGTAAAGCTGAAAGAACGTACGTTAGACTAGAAATGAAGATGTCAGGTAATTAGTCAAGAGGTGCTTGAAGTTCAACGCCCATATTTTGACGCCATTCTTCCCCTTTCAGGTTTGCATCAACGAGGGCGCGGTGAGTCGGCCTGCATTCACCCACGACTGTTTTCATTGTATGAGGTATCGCTTGCGACGCCTCCCGCGCCCTTGCTTCGCGTCCTTTTCCTCGATGATCTCTTCATCCCACCTCTGCTGCTCGTAGACGACAGTCATTCGAGATATCGGGCGCCGATTTGGTCGTCCGCCTAGGAAATTCGTGGTCCCGTCATCACTTGTACTTCCCTCAGGACCGGCCAAGTGGGAAGAACTTACAGGAGAGTTTGAGAAGTGGTGGGGTTTGGAAGGCGTATAGCTGCCGATGTCCGACTCATCATTCATCTCCGTTTTCTCATCGGAAGGAGACGGCGATGAAAAGCGGCGGCATTTGATACGTTTTGCGCGAGGCTTTCCCCCCAGCGGTAGGCAGAGACCGCTTCTTCATGAAACGCAGTAAAGGCGTCTTCTTCTTGTCGCAACCGCCGTTAGGTTCTCCCATACCTTCTTCTTCTTCTTCCTCGTTATCAAATTCCGTCTCTTCGTCATTTCATCGACGTTTTTTTCCCCTTAACGGCTGAGGAACCAGACTGGGAATCCTTACAACCTCCGTCGTTGTACTCGCACATTTGTTTATCCTGTATTAACGAGAGACCGTCGCAGCACGAAGGGGTATCTGAAATAGACTGCACGTTCTTCTTCTGAAAGGTGGCACATCTGAATCGGCACCATCTCTGTTAGTATTGGGATCATCGAAGTAGGGGGTTATGGGCCGTACCCAGCTTCTGAGCTCGCCACGGAAGTTTGTTGAGTGTTGGGCGAATCCAGGCTCTCACCCTGGCTCTCATACTGTTCCTCGGCAGTCGAGCGGTCGCTGGTGTAGAGGCTGTTGCTCCCATCAGCCTGTCGCTGAGCGCATTCGATATCGCTCCTCTCCGAGTGGTCGTCTTCCAACACTGTTGGCTCAGCTAAGGCCGTCAACGTCGTTTTCAGCAACACGCGAAGATGATATACCCACCCCTGTTTTCACCACGTCTCGATTCAGGACTGGTGACCCATCGCAGTCGTTCCTGACTGCATCTAAGTTTTCAGCTGTGCGTTCATCGCTCAAGTCACCTCGTTTCGACTCTTGCATCGCTCCGACATTGAATAGCAACTCCTCGAGGGTTGGGAAATCATCGATTTCTTCGCGACAGCTGAGAACGTGGTCACAGAAGGTACAGGGCTTGTTCGAGTGATCTAGATTCTCATTAATTACCGTTCACACAAAAGGATATTGAAATATACTTCCAGCGTCTGGTTCGATGTCCTGAAGATCTAGTACCAACTCGCGGAAGGGACTGAGACACTCTCGGCGACAGAGTAGTCATGTCGATACCAATGGCACGAACACAGAGGTTATGGGTAGCAGAAGCTCTCAATAACTGATCTTGGTCCAGACCACTAAATCATGTATACTGTATATAGGAAGCCACGTGATAGGGTGTATGCATCACGATGTAGGTGATTAACACAATACGTTGATGGCTTTCAAGTGAATCGTAAGCAAGGGAAAGGCATGACTTTATAACGCCTTGCTGTTATCGAGTTATAGTAGGCCTGACCTGGCATAGTCATCGGATGAATTGAAACCTTGGTGATTGCGCAGCATTTGAAGCAAAGACTCTATGCAGTTAATGCCGTGCAAGCGTTTCCACAGCCTGTAGAACTATTATTTACCTAGCCTTGTAAGGCGATAAACTCCAGCTTGTCGTTAAGTCTGCGCCTCAAATGAACAGAAACAATGATATCTACTTTCATTGCTGTTTTACTCGTATGTTGTGTGGGAACCGCGATCGCTTGTATTATTATCATTCAACCTTCGATTCTCCAGTACGCGGAAGTGCGGATAGCTATGTTCCACCCTCATAACAGTCCACGTTCCACTGCTTGCCTTGGCTTTTCTAAAACATACCACTGTCAAACGTCTTTCACCTTCAAAGTGTAGAGAGACCGAACGATCTTGGCTGGTTCAAGCGGCCCGACGGATCAATATCATCACTCCGCTATATTCTACGACATCGGATGGGTCGCTTCCATCATTCTATGCCACTGTTTGGGTCTCAAAGGCGCTGTTTCATCGGGTGTTTCTGTCACTGTGTCGCGCGCTCCCGTCACTATCAATATCCAGAGTCTCAGTCGCCGATGGTTCGAGCCACTTATGATGTTCTATGTGGGAGCCTTAAAACATTTGCATTCCCAGGAGCATTGCGGTCGTGTGTTTCTGCAAGTCTCTTTTCCCGAATTGTCGCATGAAAAATTTGGGATGTTGTTCGCAGCTATGATATCTCTTTTCTTAATCCTGTTCCTTAACATTTGGACTAGTCCAGGCGCAGCTGTCGCAATTCACTTGCCTCGTCAGGGTATGTGTTATGTCTCGTTCATCAGACTGTTCAATACTGAAGACCTTTTCAATCTAGGTGGCCCAAATACTGTCTATAGCGGAAGATACAGAGTCTACAACTGCGGTGACCAGGTCTCCGAAGTCATCAACACTCTCCAGACCCTCTGGCAAGTCCTCTTGCCAGCCCTTGCAGACGCAAATTCCAGGACATCCAGCGACGCGTATAATGCCTTCTTCAAACAAGTGTATGACGCGCCCACTGTCGCTGCGGTAATTTCAAACATCACAACCGGAGCGGCTGTCATTGGTGCACATTCCAGTAGAAATTTACTTGCAAGCCCCATTATTGCTTGCGCCAATGATCCCTCTAAAGATCCGAACAAAAACGGTCTCTTACCTTCAAAAAGTTCGCGTGTACGCGCGCTCGCTCTAGGTTACAACAACTGTGCTACAGGCCAATCAGCATGTCGACTCATCGGCACCCCGATGATCTTTCTCTGTGAAGATTTTTTTGCCAAGGTGTTTATGCCTTCGCCCGGTCAGTGTATGTCACAAGGACACGGTACAACAAATAGGTACACAGAACTTGGAGGCACATTCACTGACACCCAGGTACGTTGTAGACATGAATTGATGTCACAGCATCGTTATGGCTAATTTGCCAAACTGGCTTGATCCCAACAGGTCGCGATCTTGTTACACGAAATCGTACACTATTATGCAGATTCCGTTTTTCCCACCCCAGAAATCACACTACACCGTCAGGAACACTACCTAGTGAATGACTGCCTGCTTCTGGATACCACAACAGCGCTCACGAATCCGAGTAGTTACGTCTATTATGTTTTCAGTAAGTCTTCTTGCCATCTTGTCGGTCCTGTTTTGGGATATTTCCTTTCTGTATCCTTCATGAAACGCCAGATTCGCCAGATCATACGCTCTTCTCTTATCACTTTCATTACCTCGCCGAAGGTATCTAATGCTGTCCAGGTATCTATCAAAAATGCTTGAACTTTCCCCGGCTAGTATTTCACAACAGGGTGGGCCTCCTCGAAACGAATACAACGATTCTATCGGATGGACCGACGCCGATTCTACCCATCTCTAATGTGATGAACATCACCTCCGGTTCAGATTCAATGGCGGGGAATGAATCAATCACAAACGCGACGTCCCTCTTGCAATTCACTAATGACATATATTATACTGAGACCCCTGATGAGGCATCTCAACCAGAGCTATCATTCACGTCTTGACAGGGGCACGGGTTCACAAGCGGCGGGAGTATAGGGCATAAGCAGGAGCATGGCTCACTGCATGTTTCAAGCTGCATTTGGACAGCTCGAATCGCGTATCGAGACTGATTCAATCAAACAGAGCTAATTTGCCAGCAAGAATCGAACTAGGAGTTTTGCAAAGCATGCACCCCCTACTTGGCAGACGCGAGTGTCAAGCAACACTCACTATACGCGCAGAAGGCAAAATTACCTCTCCCTCTGGACATGCTTTGTACTGTCCAGACGGACGACATCATCAGCTTAATCTTTCCAGAATTTGGGGATAGGTCTGGGAGATGAGAAGTGAATGGGATTGTTTAGCCATTTGATAAGCTTAAATCTGGCGGCTTTTGGGCCAACGTCTATTCTATCTCATGGACTGCGAACAAATCTGATGCTGTGCCTGTACTATCATTGGCGCCGCTGTAAAACCTGTTGATCGGATGCGGTCAATAGAAACAAGTTGCTACTAAATGTCTAGCACTGGTCCCTCGGTCCATGAGTCTCAACGCTAAATTGCTTGAGGATTCCATAAGAAGCCTTATGCCCATGTCCCTTCGTTATCGTCTTCCTCCCTATCCAGGCTCTTTCTGCTGGACTTGGTCCGCTTGAGCGACGGCCTTCCTTTCTTTCTCTTGCTTGAATTATATTACTCTTCAGATTCACTTTTTCTTCAAGCGATCAATTCTACATCACTTAGCATTAACGACTTCGACAGCATCCGCTTTGGCTCTCCCAGTCTCCCCGTGGATACCGCTCGCTTGGTCCCAAGTCCAACTGAAATCCGTACGTGGAGATGGCGTACAGGACGGAAAATTCCCAGAACAGTGCGAATGTGCGAGAACTACGTCACCCTCGCTTTCGGCATTGCCTTATCTTTCTCTCGTGAAAAAACGTGATAGTAGGGGCGCAGGTTCTCTCGACCAGAGACAGCGAATTTCTGCAACGTACTCTGCAATTCATCCGCAATGTTCTCGTCTTGCTGACGCAGTATCGTTGATGACAGGGGGATCGGTGTAAATTGAGTGCCGTTTGTCTGCGGTATCCTCATGGCGTAGAAGATAGTGTTCAATCTGTCGAAATCCAGATACGATCTGAGCCGCCTTGCACCTTAAGAATGCTCTCATACCTGAAGTCTGCTTATCATATGCCTGTTTCTTGCATCCTCTGCGCTCAAGCTCTTTGCCAATGTCTTTGAGGTCTGTTCATCTTCATATAAGAACCTATGCCTCCTGAGGAAGCGACTTCTGAAGTTCTCTGGGGGCCATTACTGGTTTTCTACAAGTAAGCCATTTTGGGCGCACTGCTGAGTGTCACGTGTGCATCATAAAGGCGACGTACTGATGAAAAGCGAAATTGATTGAACGTTCCGTGCTGGTGCTTTCGCTTTTATCGATACCCATATGATATTATCTCAAATTCTCTGTCTTTTGACTACACGAATGTACTCTTCTGCCCCTCCTTTGTGTAACAAAACCACGATAGTCCTAATTCAACTCTTAATCTACGCGTAGTCATCAATCTCCCCAATTGTGATATAGTCTGCAAACTCTCTTGAAGCGAGGGACAATTTTTCTTGACGTCCTATACAATAAGTTGCCGAGTTGTTCAGCAATCGGCTGATGCCAAAATCAGAAGCCAGAGGCTCAATCGATAAAATCCGAGAAATCTTCGTAGCCAAGTTTTTCTTGGAGCATTTGGATTTTGCCCAATAGAGTCGCATTGAGCATTCCCTCGAGCGAGCGTCTGTGATGACTCTTCCATCGGGTTTTCCGAAGGAATTTGCCCGACATCCGCCTTCGAGACCTGCGTGCGACGCTTATCATGAGATTCGGAGGGACTAGATGGTAAGTAAGCTGGTGGAGGCTCCTCATGGACGCTTTCTATTATTGTTAAGGACAGCTCGTCGGAATTGATATCTACAAGGGACAGAGATCCATCTGGGCCTTGCGGGAACCACGTGCGCTTTGTCGCATTCATCAAGTCCTTTGTGTCCACCGCTGTCGAGTTCACTGTCCCTATCGCTTCCTCTACGTCCACCATCGCTATTGTGTCCGGTGGGTCTCAGAATTCGATACCTCCTCTGCTTTGACCGATAAATGACGCCTCTGACGTTGTCTCCAGTACTGATAATATGGGTCTGGTACCGAGGAGCCTTGAATCGCTGGCTTGACGCTATCCGAAAAGGCATGCATCGCTGGGACAGCAGTACCATCTATTCTGGGGCAATACATAGCCTGAAATGAGCAGATCAACGTCTCAATAACATCCCAGCCGAGATGGATTTGAGAAGGGTCTTGCATCCATTGAAAGAATGTCGATATAGGGGGACGCTGGTATGGTGAGCGCATGAGACATCCACCGCGTCGGCTTGTTCGGTACATTCGAAGATAGAAGGTGTCAGAGAGCGCCAAGAGCGCTGCCAAGACCATGCACATCTCTGTAGACGCACTATCTGGTTCTTGGAATAGGTCCATCAAGATCTGCTTCATGAGAGCTTCGACCGGTTCAAGCCCCCACAGAAAAAAATCGGCGATAGGTCTACTCGTATTGTCGATGACCTCCAGGTAAGTTACAAGGAAGAAAGGAGTCCGATATCGAGATTTCGAAGGACGGGAAACTTTTCGCGCAGATATCCACTATTACAGTCACTTACACTGCAGCTCTCAAGAGACTTTCAGATAAACATGTTCATCACGACTCGCTCCTGCTGCTCGTTTGACATCTGGCAAAATAATGCATGCAACACACTTCTGGAAGTCAGAACCAGCCATATCAAGTGGCAGAGCCATCTCACCAAGTCAACCTCAGGACATACAATTGATAACGAACTTCGAAGTTTATGATGCTGGCGTTCTAGCTTCGTTGCCAAAGATGACTGCTCTGCGTGACTCAGGGTACGGTCTGGCATGTCGTATAATGAACCAATGAGCTACATCTCGACCACATCCCATGGTTCAAACGGTCGCAAAGCGCCCACTGGAAACACGTCCATACCAAGGGCTATCAATAATAGATACGGAATTTCCAACGGAGAGAGTTCGAACCCAGGCTCCCACTGCGACGCGATCTGGTCGTGGTAAGCCAAGCTTACAACCATATGCGCCAGTCTTGTCGTTTGAGATTAGATCTGAACAACTGTCATCGCTGCAAGTAGATGTCCCTCGTCCAATTTTGGCTCCCAAAATGCGGCATCGTGTAGGACGGGAAAAGGACCTGAGCTGGGTTCTTGAAGGAAGGTTTCGTAGTTGCTTTCATCAAGGAGTCCGAGATCTAGTGTTTTTAACAGAGCGACCAGTCTGGGCAGATTTTCTCCTAGCGCCCATGTTTATTAGTATTACTTTACTGAAAAGTACATGGGCAGTCAAACCTCGATCTTCAACTGTAGATCTTCCATTCAAATGGAAATAACAGGTGATTTTTTTCTCGCTTTGACGTAAGTAGGGAAGTCGACAAGAGCAGTAAAGAGACTCGAAGATAGAACCCCGGAATGCTGAGGGTATATGTATTCAAGAACAGGCCCGTAGATAGAAAGTGTGTATGAGACATGAGCTGTGAAAGTGGCTCTGCATGGAATGTACTGTGTACATCACGAGGCTTACTTGTGACAGAGGTCTACCTGATTCGCAAGGCAGACAGGAGCTTTGCCAGGAGTGTTCTTTATGACTCTATGAGCATGTGCGAGACGTGGGCTGAGACAGACATCCAATACGCGAAGCTGGTTCCGAGGCAACAACAGTCGAAAAATATCGCACAAGTCATGCACAGGCTACAGCAGTCTAAGAAATTCTGGACAGCGTGGAATACGAGCGAACGTGAGTGAGAATGAGACAAAGCTGTAGTATTTATGACAACAACTTATGTATCAAAAATTTCAATGAATAATAACCAAGATTTTCTGACCAGTTAATGTTTCTTGTTTAATTTTATTATGAGAAATACAGAATAATATTATGGAAAGAAAATTAAAAACTTACAGTCGCGTTCATTTACTTTAGGCAACAAGTACTTCTCTTCAACCACGTGATGACGTGACATATCTAAGTCTTTTATTCTATGGCTGAGGAACATCGTTATGTTACAGAATACTACATGCCGTTGTATAGCCTGTCTGCTGCAAAGTGTAAATAAAGACTTCTTACATAACATAGCCTGTGATGATATATGAGATGCAGGAGAAGCATGTAAAAGCTATCCAGGCACGTCAGGTTTTGTACCGCAATAGGCGCTAGCCCCAACCAGGCTAGCGGGCAGTGTAATGGCACTGCAACAACTACCGTATGTTCCTAACTAGGAACTATATTCCTAATTGAACGACTACTCCTCCTGCTCCTACTATTTCTTCTACTGCAGCTTCTATTGCTTCAACATATATTGGATGAGCTACAGTAGGAAGCTACGAACGGAGGAAGGAGGTGAAGACTCTGTATTCTCAGTCCTACAGGACTAGGCGAGATTGCCAACCAGAACAGGGAACAGACAGGTCGATTTGGCAGAGCTGATTGGTTTGTGCTTCGGGTTGTCCTTAAGCCACAGCAACCTTCATTTCTACTGTCATTCACAAGACTTCTAATCACCAGTGGCGGGTCGGATTGAATCCTCCAGATGGCCGGCTGAAGTCCTCGCCTCTTTCGCCCGACTTGAATTTTCTCTAGTTCATGCGATGGGGCGAAGGGGAACGGTTGTACACCTTCTGGAAGATGGTCGAGTGGTTGAGCGACTGCGCCATACCTTTCAACAAGTAGGTGGCGCCAGCAAGGGCCCGCGGGGGCAGCTGAAGGGTGAAGAATCTTGTGGTGATATTAAGGTATGTAGAAACTTTGAATGCTCATGACAGAAAGGACCTCCCAAGCCACTCCCCTCTTCCTGCTATCTTCGCTAAATACTAACTAGTCTATCCTGTTACTTCGAATTTCTATACATCTTACTACTTAACTTTACTGGCAATCCCAAACCTTACTTCCTTAGCCCCGCCAACCCATCCGCCTCCCAAACCGTAGTCTTAACGCTCCACTCCCGAAGATCCTCTTGCTTCCCAACCTCATAGCTTGCAGCACTAGTCGTAATCTCCTTCCTCGCGTCAAAATACTTCCCAGCTATCCCCGCTGCCTCCGGGCCAAGAGCAACCCACGCCAAATCCGCACCACTTCCCTCCGTCGCGCGGACGAACGGAATCACCATTCGCAGAAGCGGTACGATCTGCGGCAGAATATGGACCACACGAATTTCGCAACCGGGCTGTAGTCGCGTGCCAGGCCGGTGCCAGGCATGAGCCCGGGATTAAATACGTTCGCCGTGATGCTTGATTTCGCGTCGGCGAGATGCCGAGCCAATGCTTATGTCCAGAGAACATTGGCTAGTTTACTGCTGTTATAGCGCTGCATTCCCTTGGGATGTGCGGTTTCCGGGTTCGGGTGTGCTAGTTCTTCGGCCGTGGTAAAGGCGGCGTCTGGGAGACCGTTTTTGCGGGTGAATATTGGGGCGTGGGTTCCTGACGCGTTCGGGGTGAGATAGGGAGTGAAGAGGTGGAAGAGCAATGCGTGATCGAGATGGTTGATCGTGAATGTTTTTTCATAGCCTTCTTCGTTGGTTTCCATGGGGCCGAGGAGTTGGGTACCGGCGTTTAGGATCAGGGAGATGATAGGTAGATAGTTCTTTGAACGCCATGATTCTGCGAAGGCGCGGACTTGGGTAAGAGAGGAGAGGTCGAGGGGGAGGAAGGCGACGTTCTTTTGGGAGAGTTTGGTGTTGATTTCTTCGCCGAGGAATTGGGGTCACTGCGTCCGGTGATGATTACCATATACTTGGGATGTTTTTGGGCGATGTTGAGGGCTGCGTAGTATCCTAGGCCGCCAGTTCCACCGGTGAGTAGGACTGTGTTTGTGTAGGACATTGCTGAGGTGGGTTGTAGCCGAGTTCGTCAGGACCGGGCATGGAAAGAAGAAAGAAGAAAGAAGAAAGAATCATTGGGGGAGAATGGAATGAAACCCGGAGTTGGAGCGTATATAATGGCATAATGGCCAAATGTGACTTGCGTTCCATTTGATAGCACCTCAACCTCGAAATTAGGAATTAGAGAATTGCTCCGGCATTGGGCCCGCTGACAAAGGGAGCTTGAAAATACATACATACCTATGAATATGGGATGTGGGGTGAGCGTCGATTCATTGAAGCATGCTTGTCAGACGATGAGGTGCAACGAACGGTGCTGTCCCTCTATCTAATTGGTCTGTCATTGCAGGGGGTGCCGTTCCTCGATTTGATTGGTACGATATATATTAACCCCTAGTCGGAGGTTAAATGGGGCGGGCCGATAATCTTGCATCTGTTCTGGTCAGTCGTTGAGAGGAATCGTCAGGAAATAATCGAGCAGTGGCTCATCAGGGAATTTGAATATGTCAACTAGGTTTTCTCAAGACTCGGTCAGGTATCTGACAGGCTCTGTTCCGATTTGACCTCAGACATTGCGGAGCATGATATCTGCAACATTGCCGAGTTAGCGATGTCTCTTTACTTAGGTTTCAAGAGTATTAATGATGGCTTGAAGCTTTAAATGTTTCTCGAGCAGGAGTAATTACTTCATGACTTCTGAACTCTCA
>JAABUS010002981.1_pt1 | contig 29278 bp, 36 predicted proteins | sample 5560161 | NCBI WGS metagenome assembly JAABUS01 (sample SAMN10711885, study PRJNA513376) | rock metagenome | isolation source: Antarctica rocks | place: Antarctica: Victoria Land, Trio Nunatak nord | collected 2016-01-04
AGTTGTGAGTTGCCGGTTGCCAGTTACCGGTAACTCACAACTGGCAACTCACAACTGGCAACTCTTTTTACTGCATTAAAAATTTAAAAGTTCCGATATTTTTCAGGGCTGTACCCGTGCCACGTACTACCGCACGAAGCGGATCTTCGGCTACATGCACCGGCAGTTTGGTTTTTGCGGCCACACGCTTATCCAATCCGCGCAGCAAAGCACCGCCGCCGGTCAGATAAATGCCGGTTTGATAAATATCTGCTGAAAGTTCGGGCGGTGTAATTTCCAATGCTTTTAAAATAGCTTCTTCAATCTTGGAGATGGATTTGTCTAAGCAATGGGCAATTTCCGTATAAGAAACTGTGATTTGCTTAGGTACACCAGTCATCAGATCACGTCCTTGTACAGCAAAATCAGGCGGTGGATCTGCCAGTTCCGGCAAAGCGGCACCAACTTCAATTTTAATTTTTTCCGCAGTACGGTCGCCAATCATGATGTTATGCTGGCGGCGGATATATTGTACAATGTCAGAATCAAAATTATCGCCGGCCACGCGGATGGACTGGTCGCAAACAATACCGGAAAGCGCGATCACGGCAATTTCAGTGGTTCCGCCGCCAATATCGATGATCATATTGCCCATTGGTTCTTCCACGTCAATGCCAATGCCGACAGCCGCAGCCATGGGTTCGTAAATCAGATATACTTCTTTTGCCCCTGCAATTTCGGCAGAATCCCTTACCGCGCGTTTTTCTACTTCAGTAATGCCGGAAGGGATACAAATCACCATCCGAAGCGAAGGAAAAAACCAGCCTTTGCCTTTGTTGATCATCTTGATCATGCCGCGGATCATGTGTTCCGAAGCATTAAAATCAGCAATTACACCATCTTTTAATGGCCTTACAGTTCGGATATTATCGTGGGTTTTGCCTTCCATTTGCATGGCCTGGCGCCCGATAGCGATTATTTTATTGGTCGTTCGGTCAAACGCGACGATGGAGGGTTCATCCACCACCACTTTATCGTTGTGTATAATTAGGGTATTTGCAGTGCCCAAGTCAATGGCAATTTCCTGCGTGAAAAAATTAAATAGACCCATTTGTTTTTATATCAGTATTAGCTGCAAAGTTTACGAAAAATTGTTCTTTGTAAGAATTATAAAGAGTTTTATCGTTTAAAGTTAGTGTTTAAAATGGCGAACTCCGGTAGTTACCATAACTATATTTTTTTGATTGGCCATTTGAATCGAGTCCTGATCTTTAATAGAACCGCCGGGCTGTAAAACAGCGGTAATTCCTGCACCTGCTGCAATTTCCACACAATCCGGGAAAGGGAAAAACGCATCAGAAGCCATGACCGAACCTTGAATATCAAAACCAAAACTTTCTGCTTTTACAATCGCCTGTTTTAAAGCATCCACGCGGGAAGTCTGGCCAACGCCGCTTGCTATTAACTGATTGTTTTTAGTCAGCACAATGGTGTTCGATTTGGTATGTTTTACAACTTTGTTGGCAAAAAACAGATCTTTTAATTCCTGTTCTGTTGGCTGCTTGGTAGTAACGGTTTGCATTTGTGCCGGGCCTTCGATCACCAAATCTTTGTCCTGTTCAATTACGCCATTCAGTAGAGTTTTAAATAATTTTGAAGGAAGATCAACAGGTTTGCGCAGAAGAATGATCCGGTTTTTTTTGAAAGTTAAGATTTTGACAGCTTCTTTATTGTAAGACGGAGCAATTAACACTTCAAAGAATAATTTGCTGATTTCTGTTGCCGTGGCCGCATCTACTTCTCTATTGGTAATGATCACGCCGCCGAAAGCTGAAACCGGATCACAAGCCAACGCAGCAAGCCAGGATTGTAAAATAGTTTCTTTACTGGCAATTCCGCAAGCATTGGTATGTTTTAGGATCGCTACGGTTGGCTCTTCAAATTCATCGATTAAAGCAACTGCTGCATCTACATCAACCAAATTATTGTAGGAAAGCTCTTTACCACCCAGTTTATCAAACAACTGATCCAGGTTGCCATAAAAAATCCCTTGCTGGTGCGGGTTTTCACCATAACGCAAAACCTGCGCTGGCTCAATGCTTTGTTTGAAGATGTTTAAAGGTTCATCTTTGTTGAAGTAATTGAAAATAGCCGAATCATAATGCGAAGAAACATGGAAAGCTTTACGTGCGAAAGCTTTACGCTGCTCCAAACTAGTTTCGCCGTTTTGGATGTTCAGGATATTTTCCAGTTGGCTGTAATCGTTTTTAGAAGCGATAATGGTAACATCCTGATAGTTTTTTGCTGCTGCGCGGATGAGGGAAATGCCGCCGATGTCAATCTTTTCGATGATATCGGCCTCACCCAAACCCTCTCCGGGAGAGAGGGCTTTTTCTACCGTTTCTTCAAAAGGATACAAATCCACAATTACCAGATCAATCTCAGGGATTTCAAATTCGGCTATTTGCTGCCTGTCGCCTTCGTGTTCCCGCCGGTTTAAAATGCCGCCAAAAATTTTAGGGTGAAGTGTTTTGACACGGCCGCCCAAAATGGAAGGATAAGAAGTCAAATCTTCTACCGGAATAACAGCCACACCTAAATTTCGTATAAAAGTTTCTGTACCGCCAGTGGAATAAATTTGTACGTTTAAGCGGTTAAGTGCTTGAATAACAGATTCCAAATGATCTTTATAATAAACAGAAATTAAAGCATTTTTTATTTTAACGGGCTGGCTCATGAACAATAAAAATGAGCCGCAAAGCTAAAAAAAATAATGTTTTTTGTTGAGGGATTTATGGCGGTAAAAGAAGCATCAAAATTTGGATGGTATTTTATTAGTGGAAAAGCTGTGAGTTAGTTTGTTTGTTAATAGGATTTTAAATCCTAAGCTCAAAGGACGGATTATAAATCCCACCAACAGAATTGCAAATTTGACCAATTTAAAGAAACAAAACAGAAGAATTAAATAAATGAAATTACGTGATTATAAAGTTAAAGATTGGGATAGACGATCAATACTTGGAACTATTGATATTGGAGTAATGAAAATTATACTTTTAAAGTTAGATTTGACAGTTCTTCCTAAACGAGAAGGTAGAAAAAATCTTTTAGCAATAGATAAGGAAGACAATATAGTTTAGGTTGCAAAACTCCCTAATAATTCTATTTATGAGAGTTATGATTATATTGGGTTGATTAACAATTTTTAATGGGTTGGTGCGGAAGCTATATGTGTAAAATTGATTCGCTTAATGGATTGATTTTAAGTGTGAAATTCCATAAAGTAAAGCTTCCTTTCAAAATTTATAACCCATCTTTTGAGCTTGAATTTCTAATCCTTTAGCTCTAAACCATAAAACTATTTTTAATCCTGATACTGTTTTTATGCAGGTAAAAACAGTATCACTTCAACAATTCCAAAATATTCGCATCCGTGTAATCCTTAATAAAAAACAACACATTATCGTGTTCTTTAAAATCCCTTTCTTCGTGCGCAGTTGTTAAAACAACACATTTCATTTTTGCATTTTTGGCTGCTTCCACGCCTTTCGGTGCGTCTTCAAAAACAATACAATCTTCCGGTTTTACGCCCAATGCTGCTGCTGCTTTTAAAAATGTTTCCGGGTCGAGTTTGCTTTTCTCCACATCATCCGCACTGATGATGGCTTTTAAATAATGGCGGATGTGCAGGTTGTCCACCACAAAATCAATATTAAAGGGAATGGCTGCCGAAGCAATTGCCATCGGGATTTGTTGTTCGCCCGCTTTTTTCAAAAAATCACTTAAGCCGTCGATCAATTTTAAATGCGGCCTGTAACGTTCCTGGTAATCTTTTTCTTTACGCATGCCGTATTCGTCCATTTCTTCCGGCGTAAACTTTCCTTTGCCAAAAACACGTTCTAAAACTTCCGGGTTTTTGCCATACATTTCTTTTTTGACTTCTTCCTGGCTTAGACTGGCACCAAGGTCATTGTTTAAAATATCGAACCAGGCTTTGCCATGATATTCCATATTGTCCACCATCGTGCCATCCATATCAAAAAAAAAGGTCTTTTTTTGCTGCTTGTTTTCCATGCAAGGATTACAAACTTTTGGGCACAAGGTTTAGTGGTTGCAATTTTTACCTGATAAAAGAAGCATGGTTTTATTTCTTTTGAAGGGCTTGTTCCGCAAAGCGCATCAAATCATCCGGGCCCACAAACCCCATGGTACCAAGTACCGGTTTGGCATTTTCATCAAAAATAATCAAAGTGGGATAGGCTTGGATTTGCCATTTCTGCGCCAATGCCGGGCCTTGTCCGGCTTCCATGTCAATAGAAACATTGATAAAGTTTTTGTTGAAGAAATCAGCCACTTTCCGGTTGGTAAAGGTTCTTATTTTCAACATTTTGCAGGGGCCGCACCAAGTGGCATAGCAATCCACAAAAATATATTTTTTTTGTGCCGATGCTTTTTTTACCGCCGCATTCCAATCATTCTCCACAAAAATAATTTTGTCAACCGATGAAAAACCCACCGCAACTGAATGTTTGACCGGAACTATTGGTTTAAAAGAAGTAACCGAAAAAAGTATCGGTAAAAGAAGTATCCAGCTATATTTCCTGTCCATGATTTGTTTTTTCAAGATTTAAATTGATTTATACGCCAACGGATTTTTACGGTTCTGCGGCTGCGTTATTTTGCAGAAGTTACAACGCTTAAAAAACGTTCTACAGTATAAGTGGCCAACTGTCCGCTTGGCCCGTTCAAATTGAAATCGCAGCCATGTGTTGCCCAGGGCAAGCTCAATAAATAATGTTTTACATGGAGCTGGTTCAGTTTTGCGTTGAGGTGCACGCTATGCTGATAAGAAACCAGCACATCGTTTTGCCCATGGATCAATAAAGTTGGAACGGATTGTGCATCAACATACAATATTGGGGAACTTGCCGCATACTTTGCCGGAACCTGCCGGTAAGTGCCGCCCAAATAATCTTCCATCACTTTGTGCGAATCCAGGACTAATGGATTGGACGGCACAAAATAGCCAAAGACCATATCTGCCGGCCCGTAAAAATCAATTACCCCTTTTATGCCTTCATTTTTTAAAGTATAAGCAGCCAGCAAAGCAATTTGTGCGCCTGCCGATCTTCCAAGTAAAACAAAATTGTTTGTGTCGATCTGTAATTTTTCTGAATTTGTTTTTAAATATCGGATGCAAGATTGTACATTTTCCACCGGCAGCGGATTTTGATATTCTGGTGCCAACTGGTAATCCATAGAAACTACCTGATAACCTCTTCGCGCCAGATAACTGTTCAGTTCCGGCAATTGCTTATCGTCTCCTCCGCTCCAGGAACCACCATGGATAACCACCACACAAGGTTTTTTTCCGGGGGATTGCGAAGGGAAATAATCCGATTGTAATCCAATTTCCGGGTAAGTTTTGTAAGTGAAAGTTTGGAACGGAATAGGTTTTCCATCAATCCCGGAAAACATGGAGAAGAAAGAAAAGGGCTGGGTCAGATGTAAAGAGTTTAACTTGGATTCTTGTGTCCCAAGTGTTGTATTTAATTCCTGCGGAAGTTTTGAAGCGATAGCATAAGCCCTAAAAACAGGTGATAAAAACAGTATCAATGTAATGAATGACAAGGTATTTCCTGCTCTTTTATACCAGATCAACCTCGTCCTGATTAAAAACAGAACAACTGTAACGACGATAAAAATATATGGAAACTCTGTAACTAAAATTGCCAATATCCAAAGATGATAAGTGGGTGCCGGAACAATGGCCAGCAACGAAACCAGGAACAAAAGAAAGATCAGGATAAAGCGGACCATCTATAAATATATCCAATTAAGAACTACAACAATTGCAAAATTTAAAAATTAGGTTTTTCTAAGCCTGATGATATGCAAGTGGTGCATCAGTTTCATAACCGGATAAGTCGGATCCAATTCAAACCAGCGTTTTGCAAAGTTGGCATCGTTTGGTTTTTTGTGATGGTTGTTTTGAAAAAGTTCGCCCAGCATCAAAAAATCCAAGGGCAGCATATTTTTACTATGGTCGCAATTGTTAAAATTGGAATAACCGTATTTGTGCCCGCACCAGTTTACAATTGCACCATGCAGCGGGCCCATCAAAAAGTGCACCGGCAAGAACAAAAACATCCACCATTGTGTGGCAAATGCAACGTAAAAAGCAATGTACAACAAGCCAAAAGCAATCCTGCTGGCCCAATGATCGCCCATCCTATCGATGAATGCCCAGGTTGGATAACGATCACGAAAAGCAGGTTCAGGTTCAATTTTATGCTTTTGGTAATCCATATAAATATTTTTGGTTTTGACCATCAAACCCCAAACATCTTTTACAAAATACGGCGAGTGAGGGTCCTTTTCGGTGTCGCTATAAGTGTGGTGCATCCGGTGCAAAATGGCATAAGCGCGGGGGTTCAGAAAGGAAGAACCCTGAAAAACATACGTCATCAGATAAAATGTTTTTTCCCAGAAAGGATTTAGCTTAAACATTTTGTGCGACGCATACCGGTGCAGAAAAAACGTTTGAAAAAACAGGGAAAGAAACCAGTGGGACAAAAAGAAAACAAGGATGATCATTTTTTAATTTATGGAAGCTTTATTCAATACGGTAAAATTACAGTTTGGATTTTAGTAACCGCAATTAAAGCAATAAATTAAGTTGGCTAAAGATTTGGCAGTAATAGTTTTAGTGCGGATAACAACATCGCATATTTGTACCTTTTCAAAGGCCTGTTTATAATTTATTTTCATTTTTTTAGGTTGAATTTCTTTCTAAAAAGGTAAAAGCAGTAAAATCTAAATTGATATATGAACCGATAGAAGGATTTAATTGAAAGAAGATATCTTAGACGTCAATTTTTGTTTCATAAAAGTAGGATACCATAAATTTAATATCAATTACTGGCCATTATTTTTTTATTTCTGTAGAAATCAATGAAAAAAGAATAAAAAAGGAGGATATTATTTTATTTATTAAAAAAATAAAAGAAAAATCTTTGCGTTTAAGAAAGATAGTGTTATTTTTACACTGTTAAAAAAGATTAACAACTATTTTTTGTTCAGATTCGTCTTCTCATAATTTAGGTTTATAATTGGTTAGTAAAAGCTCCTGCCCATCAGGAGCTTTACTTTTTTGTAAAATATCCAAACGCAAAAAATCCTGGTTTAAATAAACCAGGATTTTTATAAAGATCGATTAAAGTGATTTATATGGGTAAATTTAATTACCTCTTCCTCTGAAAAGGGAGATGACCCAGATAATTACCAGGATTACCACAACAACTGCTATAATGCCCACAGCAGCACCGGCTTTAAAAATCCCGCCTATAGCGGTACAACTGCTTAGTGCCATTAATGCGGCAACCAATAAGGAAAGGTTTAATTTTTTCATTCGTTTTGTTTTTTAATTTATGAAGCTAACAGGATCGTTAATTTATTGTTTTTGCAAATCGGACTCCTGCAATTACAGAAGTTTTAATTGAACTTGTGGATACTTCTTTTAGCAACTAATTTCACGAAAGCTTTTATTTTCGGTTTGATCTTTTAAAGATCACCCAAACCAGCAATCCCAAAATCAGGAAAATTGAATAAATACCCATTTTAAAACCAGCCCTAAACACACCGCCAACAACAATACAACTTTGTAAAATAGTTATTAAACCGAGGAGGCTTATCAAAAACCGTTTTTTCATGCCGTAATATTATTGAATTTGGATGGTTTTTAACAGCTATATTTTTTTCTTATTTGGCAATTTAAGGCTTTTTTTAAAGTTTGTTCAAAGTTTTCGATGCTTCTTTTACCACATAAAAATCAATAACCCTTGTGTTTTATGTATCGGTATATGTACAAACCAGAATTTACAGGCATAAAAGAAGCATTATTATCAATCTTGCATACCGAAGGATTTGACAGCAATTTAAACAAGCATAAAAAAGGCTTCGGAAAATCTCCGAAGCCTTTTTGCCATTGTGCTCCTGGTGTAACGGTTTTAATTAAAAGCCAGGTAATCCGGCTCATTGTATTTGTAACCGAAATCGCCCGGCCGGGTAATCATTTGCTTTACGGCAACCAGGTCATAAATATACCTGCCGGTTTCATGGTTCAGGTGCAAACGAAAATAGTTGTGTTTTTTTTGCACTTTCATTTGCCGCGCCAGCTTGATCGAACCATTATTGTAAGCCGCAGCCACGAGTGTCCAATTATGAAATTCATCATAAAGTTCCCGCAGGTAATGGCAGGCTGCGACCGTAGATTTTTTCACGTTGAGGCGTTCATCGTGTGCAGAATTAACTTTGAGTCCATAAGTGCGGGCAGTTCCGGGCATAAATTGCCATAAACCTTTTGCACCTTTTGGCGAAACACCTTGTTCCAGGCTCGATTCTACAATCGGGATGTATTTAAAATCATCCGGGATACCATAATTTTTAAGGATCGGTTCGATCACTTTAAATAATTTTGCTGTGCGGGAATGCAACAAATTGGATTGTAACTGTTTAAAAGTGTGCCGTTTTAAGGAGTGCTTTAATTTTCCTGCCACTTTCGGATCATGAACCGGTACAGGTTCATTGGCAAAATTTAAAGCCATTGAAGGATCAGAAACAGGCACATCGTTGTCTCCTTTTGGCTTTGGTTTTACTACTGTTTTTTTTAGCGTTGTACTGTAGATAAACAACTTTGACATTACAAACAGCAACACGATTACGGAACACGTAATGAAGTGTTTTTTGTACATAGTCATTTTGGTTTTAGTTATATATTACTGATTAATTTCGGCAAAGCTAAATATATATTTCAGAATATCAAATAGTTACAAATATGATGCTAAACCCTAACCTAAAAATAGCTTCAAACACAGCTTTAAAAATATCTGCTGTCCTACCATAAACCCTTGTTATAAAACGGATTAATGTTGCGCGGGAAGGCTGAAAAACTTACCTTTGCTTCCCCCGATAAAAAACGGTTAACCGCTCAAAAATGGCTTACAAAAAACAAGGGAACAGTCGTGATGACAAATCCGCCGGCCCAACCAGAAGACCTGGTAAACCTGCTGCCGGCAGAAGTTTTTCTTCTTCTCCAAAAAATGAAACCCCGGGTGGCGAAGGCGGCTTTAAAAGGAAACCTTCTGCTTTCGGCGCACCGAAAAAATCTTTTGGTGGTGCAAAAGAAGCATCCGCAGAAAAAAGATTTGGTAAACCATCCGCAGAAAATAGCCGTTTTAAAAGCCGCGACAACAGCAATGCTTCTTTTACCAGTAAAAAATCAGACGACAGCAGGCCGCGTTTCCGCAACAGCAGCACCGAAGGAAGGCCATTTAAAGAACACAGCTTTTCTGCCAAACCATCTTCCGGAACACGGACTGGCAGGCCTTTTAAAAGCAGGAACACAGATGATTTCAAGGATTTTCGCCCAAACAAATCTTTTAAAAGCAATAGTTCTGAAGGCCGGCCGTATGAAAAAGATTTCAGCGGAAAAGAAAAACAATATGTTAGGGCCGACGATACGACCGGGAAAAAACCGGTTATGCGTTCCCGCAACAAACCTGCCGACCCCACAAACAGCAGCCGGAGCAGCAAAGATACCGGCCTGATCCGCCTGAACCGCTACATTGCCAACGCCGGAATTTGTTCCCGCCGGAAAGCAGACGAATTGATTGAAGCCGGTGTGGTTTCTGTAAATGGTGAAGTGGTTTCTGAATTGGGCGCAAAAATAGACCCGATAAAAGATGTGATCCGCTATAACGGAGAAACATTAAAGCGCGAAAAAATGGTTTACGTACTGCTGAACAAGCCTAAAGATTATATCACGACAACGGAAGACCCGCAGGAACGCCGCACTGTGATGCAACTGGTAGAAAAAGCAAGCCGCGAACGCATTTATCCGGTTGGTCGTTTAGACCGCAACACTACAGGGCTTTTGCTGATGACGAACGATGGTGAGCTGGCCGATAAACTTTCCCATCCGCGCAATAGCGTTACCAAAATTTATAATATTGAACTGGATAAAAGCCTGACCCAGGGCGACCTGAACAAGATTGCTTACGGTTTGGAACTGGAAGACGGCCTAATCAAACCTGATACGGTTACTTATGTACAAGGCGGCAGCAAACGCGAGATCGGCATCCAGATCCATAGCGGTAAAAACAGGATTGTGCGCCGGATTTTTGAACATTTGGGCTATGAAGTGGTGAAATTAGACCGTGTGATTTATGCTAACCTCACCAAAAAAGACTTGACCCGCGGCCGCTGGCGTTATCTCGAAGAAAAAGAAGTTATTCAGCTTAAACATTTGATGAAATAAAAATACCGGACGTTTTTGCTAAAACCAAAGCGGCTTTTTTTGTTTACGTTTGATCATCAACCATCCAATTCTTATGAACACTAAAAAAACAACGTTTGTATTGATGCTCGCTTTGTTGCTGTCGGGTTTTTTACAGGCACAAAAGAAGCAGGCACCGCGTTTCTATCATCTGCTGATCGGTACTTACACCAACGGGACCAGCAAAGGTATCTATGTGTATAAATTCGACACCAAAACAGGTACAACCACTTTGGAACAAACAGCAGCAGGCGTAAAAGACCCTTCTTACCTGGCTGTTTCTGCTGATGAGCGCTTTGTTTATGCCGCAAATGAAAGCCATAACCCGAAAGGCGACAGTGTGAGTGCATTTAGTTTTGATGGCCGTTCCGGCAAGCTTAGTTATATCAACAGTTTGCCCAGCTACGGAAACGATCCTTGTTATGTCAGTGTAGATAAAAGCAACAGGAATTTGTTTGTGGCCAATTATTCCAGCGGCAACCTGTCTGTTTATTCTTTGAAAAAAGACGGAAGCATTGGCGACAGCCTGCAAACTATTCAGCATACGGGCGGCAGCATTGATGCAAGCCGGCAAAAATCCCCTCATGTCCATGCCGTAATCTTGTCCCCGGATGAAAAATATCTGATAGCAGATGACCTGGGTACGGATAAAGTTTACGAATACGTTTATCAGCCTAAAAATAAGCAGCCTTTAACACCTGCCGCACAGCCTGACGTTACTGTTAAACCTGGTGCCGGGCCACGGCACTTAGTGTTTAGCCGGGATGCAAAACATGCTTACCTCGTTCAGGAAATTACCGCTGTGGTTACCGTTTTTGATTATGCAGGAGGAAAATTGAACCCTATACAAACCATTGCGATGGAGAACCCGGATTTTAAAGGCATAAACGGAGCGGCAGATGTTCATTTATCCCCGGACGGAAACTTTTTGTATGCCTCCAACCGCGGCGAAGCAAACGATATTGTGGTTTTTAAAGTAGATGGAACAACCGGGAAACTAACTTTTGTAGAACGGCAATCTACCTTTGGGAAGGCACCCAGGAATTTTGCCATTGACCCAAGCGGAAATTTTTTATTGGTGGCCAACCAAAACTCGGACGATATTTACACTTTTAAGATCAATAAAACCACCGGGAAGCTGACCCGCACCGGAACCAAATTAGAGATCAGCCATCCGGTTTGTTTAAAATTTGCCGCTGTAAGATGAGGTACCTATTTTTTAATGCTAAAAGAAGCATTGGGAAAAGATCAGGACAAAGCGGGCAATAATTTCCCCGGTCTGTCCTGTTCTTTTTGTTTACCGTGATCGCAATTGCTTCAAATCGGCTATGGCTTAATTATAGATAAAAGGACGTAAATCTATATCAATTGAAAACAAAAGATAAGGGCTTGGCCACAACAGACACATCCAACGAGAACTGTTTTTGGGAACTCGACCTGTACACTGGCCAGCTATACTGGTCGGATGAAATTTGTAAGTTTTTGGGCATCAGCAAACCTTGTACGCCTACCTTGGAGCAACTGATGCAGTATTATCAGCCGGAACAAAACATCCGTGCCGCTTTTAACCGCGCCATTCATCAGGGCATACCTTTTGAATTGGACCTGCCCGCTGTTACTGCAAGCAACAAAGCTGTCGTGGTTTGCACTATAGGCAGCCCGGTTTATGATGATTATGGAAAATGTATCGCCATAAAAGGCACTTTACAAACCAATTTACGATTGGAAATAATCCCAAAAGCACCTGCCTCCCCCGCAGAAAAAACTGAGGGACAGCAAATGATGCTCGACAATTTTGCCCGCATTGTTTCACATAACTTACGCTCACATACCAGCAACCTGCAAATGGTGCTCGAATCGATCCACCAAAAAACTTCTCCTAAAGAAATGCGGGACTTGATCGGCGACATCAAAGTGATCAGCAGCAACCTCAACCAAACTGTAGGCTACCTAAATACTTTGATCAAAATTTAATAGCCATACTTCTTTTATCGACTAAAAATATGCCTCTGAAAACCGTTGCATTGGTAGATGATGACCCCATTTATACCAATACTTTTAAAAATATCTTGACTACCTGGAGAATATTCAACCCGTTTTTATTTTTTGCCAATGGAAAAGAAGCACTGGATTTTATACGGATAAAAGAAGCATCAGCATTACCGGATATTTTACTGCTCGACCTGAACATGCCGGTAATGAACGGTTGGGCGTTTTTAGAAAACTTTGCCGGCATCGCACCAAAAATCGGCAAAAACATCAGCATTTATTTAATCAGCTCTTCCATTTGGGAAAAAGATTTATTAAGGTCTCAAAAGAACCCGTTGGTTACCGCATTCATTACCAAACCTGTTTTTAAAGAAAAGCTTCAGGAAATTTTAAGCTGACGTGATTTTTGTTGATCAAACAGCTTTTATCCACTGTTTAATTATTGCTTAAACTAAACCAATTGTGTTGATCTTATCAGAGCCTGTTTAGACTTTGTTCAACATGTTTTCCATGCTTCTTTTATCACCTAAAAAATGGCAGGCATTTGGTTTATTTAAATTATGCAAACACCAATTTTTATAGGGTAAAAGAAGCATCGTCATTAATCCTGGGCATACCGAAGGATATTGTATCAATTTAAACAGGCTCTCTCAATCATTCCAAAGAATTTCAACTTCAATTAAAACCTGTTTACCGCATGTACTTTTACATGGGCCGGAGAAGGGTTTGCACGGGTTGTTTGGTTGCACTTTCCTAACATGGTGTAGATCAAAACAAAAATAACAACGGTGGACAAGCAACCGCCGCCTAATTTTTTTGCGCCCCAGGCTGCAATTATAGTCCTGAAAAAATTGTTCATAGTTCCTTTTTTCTATCGCTAACGTTAATTACTGAACTTAGTTTCAAAGAGATTTTCCAATTTGCCATACAGCATCTGTTAATATCCGCCGCCTATTAGAACAGGATTTGTTACTTTTGATGCTGTTTATGACAAGAAACCTAAAACTTTTGATGTTGCTGCTGTTGATTGCTGGTCTTGCTGTAAATTCTTGTAAGAAAAACGACCGGAGTTCCATCACCGGTTTTCTCACGCAGCGGCCCTGGAAACTGGCTTTGAAACAAAGGTTTGCTTACCTGAACAATGTTTTAGTCCGGACAGACACCTTGCAAAGCAATTGTGCATTAACCCAAACGCTTACTTTTAACACCGGCAATACTTACACTTACCAAAATTATGCGTGTGCAAAAGGTACGCTTAATGCGCCCTGGTCTATCACAGCCGATTATCTGTACCTCAACCTTAATTCTGTTATTGCCGTAAATTCTGCCAAAACACAAAATGTCGCAAGGATTATAAACCTGGGCCAATATTCTTTGGTTTTTGATGCCGGCGACATCAATACCATCCACAAAACCACTGATTCTGTCATTGTCTTTCGCTATGGATTTATTCATTAAGCTAAACTTTACGTTTTTTGTTACGTAAAATTTCAATTAAAAATGCCTTTACCAACTGCTGTTTCCTCGTCTGTAAAAAAACGGATCGCCATTTTCGCTTCCGGCTCCGGCTCGAACGCGCAAAAAATAATGGAGCATTTTAAAAGCAATACTTATGCAGAAGTTACACTGGTTTTGACCAATAACCCGGAAGCTTACGTTTTGCAGCGTGCCGATAATTTCGAAATCCCGACCCATATTTTTAACCGGAGAGCGTTTTACCAAAGCGGTGAAATCATCCGTTTGCTGGAAAGTTTGAATATCGACCTGGTCGTGCTTGCCGGTTTTCTGTGGCTGGTCCCGCCGGATTTGATTGCCGCTTTCCCCAACAAAATCATCAATATCCATCCGGCCTTACTTCCTAATTATGGCGGAAAAGGAATGTACGGCGATCATATCCACCGGGCGGTTTTAGTTGCCGGAGAAAAAGAATCCGGTATTACTGTTCATTATATCAATGAGCATTTTGATGAAGGAGAGATCATCCAGCAGTTCCGTTTTCGGATAGAGCCTACAGACCAATTAGAAAACGTTCGGTTCAAAATACAGCAATTAGAGCATCTGCATTATCCCAAATTGATCGAGGGTTTGGTCAAGAAGATGAAGTAGTTTACATACCGGAAGAATACCGTTGGTTTATTTGCCGGATTTAGACAGCTACTAAGGAAGGAGGATTTGATGATACAACTTCTGAATTGGAAACATTATTAGGCCGCAAGTCAGTATCAGTTGAAACTTATCTAAAGTCTGTTTATGGTCAATAAAAAATACCTGTAAAAGAAGCATTCAGCTTTAAAATAAAGATCAAATTAGTCTCATGACTAAAAAACGATACTTTTTCCTCATTCTCCTACTTGGGATATTGACCGCATTAAGCTCTTTTTATTGGCACATAGGGTGAAGCGTTATGGAAAATATGAGGTTTACTTTATGTTCCTGATAATGGGCTTACCGAAACAAGTTACTTGCCTTCGTTTTATTCTCATGAATTATTTAACCCTTCCTAAAACACTGTAAGGCACAGGTTTCCATTCATAGCCTTTAGAATTTTTCGTTATCCTTCCAAATCCAGGGAACGAAATATGGTCTGCGGCAATTAAATAACCCTTACTGGCAAATTCCGCGTAGCTTTCTTTCCGTTGTTGTGCCGCTTTCTCCTGGTCAAAGTCAAATTCATTAAGCATAAGCGGATCCGCAAACTGAACCTGCTCGATATGGGTCAAATCTCCCCAAAATATCATTTTTTGATCATCTGTTCCTAAGCTAAAAAGCGTGTGCCCGGCCGTGTGGCCTGGCCTTTCTATTGTTCTGATTCCAGGCAAGATTTCCATATCTCCTTCAAAGGACTTCACTTTACCTGTGGTCAGGTAAGGTTTTATGGCCAGATAGGATGACCTGTTGGATTTAATTCCCCGCGTGTCGTTTGAATTTGCCTGCTCGTGCTTCTTCCAAAAGTCCAAATCCTTTTGATTAACATGTACAATTGCATTGGGAAACATGACTTTTCCATTAACAGTAAGCCCCCCGGTGTGATCAAGGTGAATATGGGTTGCCAGAATATCTGTAACCTGATCAGCACTGTATCCAGCAGCTTTTAAGCTTGCTGGCAACAGTCCTCCGTTAGGGTTAAAAAGTTCCCCAGCTCCGGTATCTACCAATATTAATTTTAAACCGTCAATAATCAGATATGTGTTAATAGAAATTTCAACAGGGGAAGTCAGATAATCTTTCTGTAACGCCCGATCTAAAGCAACTGTGTCTTTTGTCATCAGTAGTTTATGGGCGTCTATGGGTACTGTACCATCAGATAGTGCTATAATTAGATATTTGCCAAACTGCAGCTTGTAATAGCCTGGCTGCGAAATTTTGGGCTGCCCCTCAAGGTTAAATATAGAAACGGATATAATTACCGTTAGGATCCAAGTTTTTAAAGTGTTCATTTTTGATTTTTTGGTTACTATTAGTAACTGTTAGAAGTTATGCAAAGTTACTTTTAAGCTGTTACTTTGTACTATTGCGGTACAGATACTGGTAACTCTTTTGTAACTACTATGAACAATGAAATCTTTATATGTCATAATTGTCCAATGACACGTACCATGGCTACTATCGGTACCAAATGGAAGCCCATTATCATTTATACCATAGGAAAAAAGCCAAACCGCTTTGGCCAGGTTCATGCTAAGATGGGTATTATCAGTAAAAAGGTGTTGACCGAACAATTAAAAGAGCTGGAAGAAGATGGAATCGTAAGGCGCCAAGAGTTTAAAGAACTTCTCCCAAGGGTAGAATACTCCCTTACTCCAAAGGGATTGGAGCTCTTGCCAATTTTAAATATGCTAACCAGATGGAATCAAAAACATCATGGAAACCTATCGGAATGAACGTGCAATACCAGGCAGATAATTCCGGACAAATTACCACGGCAAATGCCGGTACAACGCAAAACACTTCTGCAAAAAGTTTTAATGTTTGCTTTACAACGACAAAGGAAAAGTGTTAAGGTCTGGCAATGGTGAAAAAGGCAACACTGTTAAATTAGAAACTGCCGATATCCCAAACGGTATTATTTTTTGCATGTTACCGAAGGCAAAGAGGTTACCAAAAAGCAAGTTGTGATCCATTATTAAAACAGGTAATTAACAAGCCCAATTTTATATCGATAAAAACAGCATAGCCGGAAAATTTCCCCGGTCTTACTGCTTTTAATTTTATTCCTCTTTCGGTGGCGTTCCGCGGAAAGCATCCAGCTTTTCAATCCTTTCCAAATGCACCGGTTTGTTGGTCCTGGCAGATTCATAGATGGCTTCCATGATCTTCTGGTCCTGCAAACCTTCTTCGCCTGGCGTGTACGGTTGTTTGTTTTCGATCACACATTCCGAAAAATGGTCAATCTCCAAAGCAAACTGGTTTTTCTCCTGGATTTTTGGGTTCATTTTATTTTGAACTTTGCCTTCTGCATGGCTGGCTTCGGGCATCAAACCTTGGTAATCAAAAGCCGGGTCCATGCCAAACCAGCCGCCATTGTCCGCATAGCAACGGTAATGTTTGGAGTTGTGCGCGCCATAGCTGCAAGTATTGTTGGCGATGGCTCCGCTCGGGAAAAACATCTGGAACATCACTGCTTCTTCTACTTCTTTAAAACGCGGGTCATCCGGCGTGGTAAAAGTGCTTGCGTTTACCATATAAGGCTCTTCGCCAAGCAGGTAGCGATTTGTGTTGATGTTATACAAGCCAATATCCGGCAAAGAACCGCCGCCGGAAAGAGCTTTATGCAAACGCCATTGTTTAGGGTCGCCGATGTTCTGCACGTTTGTAGAAGTAATCACCCTGACTTTTCCATATTTATGCGTCCGCGCAAAATCTTTGATCTGTTTGTTGTTCGGTTCATATTGGATACGATAGGCGATCATCAGCTTTTTTCCGGCTTTTTTGCAGGCATCGATCATGCGTTCTGCTGACTTGGAAGAAGTTGTCATCGGCTTTTCGCATAGTACTTGTTTTCCGGCTTTCGCTGCTCGGACCACAAATTCTTCGTGCATGGCATTTGGCAGGACAATATAAACCGCATCGATTTCCGGGTTGTTTTTTATATCATCAAAATTTTGGTAGTTATAAATGTTTTTTGCGTCGATGCCATATTGCACCGCCACCTTTTTGGCCTTATCTGCGTCGCCGCTAACCAAGGCTACAGCTTTAGAATTTTTACATGCTGCAAAAGCAGGCATAAGCTGGCCCAAAGTTAATTCGCCTAAACCTACAATGGCATAACCGACCCGTTTATCTTTTGGCAAAATAGCCGGATAGTTTTCCTGCTGGCCTTCGCTTGTCGCGTGCTGGCTGGGCACTTCTACCTTGATGGCGGCTGACATTGGGCCTGGTGCGCTGCTGTCATTTGCCGCTTCTGCGCTTGCTATGGTTGAAGTTAAGCCGCTGATTACCGTTGCCGCCAGTACACCTTTTCCTGCACTTTCTAAAAAGTGCCTGCGGCCGTACGTTTTTTGGTCTGCTATAAATGGCCTGTTTTCTTTAAAATCTGTCATGTCCTGTCCGATTAAAATATGATTGATATGTTTCCTGAAAAAACTGACGGGCAATGTATTAGTTTCCCGTCAGCTTAATTTTTATCGGTAAAAGAAGCATCAATTGCTTGTACCTTTTCAAAAGCCTCACTCTAAATCCTTTCCAAATGCCTCACCCCAGCCCTCTCCAAAAGAGAGGGATTTAGCTGCACGGGGTTTTTAAGTCCCTCTCTTTTGGAGAGGGATTTAGGGTGAGGCTATAAAAAGTATCAGTTCATTAACTCGTTTCTGAAATTTTTAAACAGATTACCAGAATATCCTAACTTCGTGCAAATGCAATATTCAGACCTAAACTTTCTGCGGTTTACTTTTTTTGATGTGCTGGACGTACTGCTGGTGGCCATCATCATTTACCAGATATATAACCTGATCCGCGGAACTATTGCTGCCAATATTTTTATCGGCATGGCTATACTTTTTGTTTTGTATTTTGTGGTAAAGGCATTGAACATGCGTTTGCTTACCGGCATTTTGGGAAACTTTATGAACGTTGGCATCCTGGCGTTGATCGTCGTTTTTCAGCAGGAAATCAGGCGGTTTTTATTGATGGTCGGCCGCAATGCTTCTCTCCAAAGAAACAAAGCATGGTGGAAATATTTTTTCGGCAGAAAAGAAGAAGAAAAAAATAACCTGGCTCGCATCAAACCCATTATCGATGCCTGCAAAACCATGAAAGAAAGCCGCACCGGTGCTTTAATTGTGTTTGCCAAATATTACGACGAAGAGTTTTTTCACAATAGCAGCGAGTATCTGGATGCCAAAATAACCAAACGGCTGCTGGAAAGCATCTTCCAAAAACACAGTCCGCTGCACGATGGTGCGGTGGTTATTGCCGGGAACAAGATCAAATCAGCCAGTTGCATTTTGCCGCTGACCGATAACACAGACCTGCCGCCGCATTTTGGTTTGCGGCACCGGGCCGGGATCGGTATTTCTGAAGCCAGCGATGCCACAGCTTTGATCGTTTCTGAAGAAACCGGCGAAATTGCTTATGCCAAACAAGGGAAAGTGAAGATGAATGTCAGCTTTCCGGACTTGGAAAAATTGCTCAACAAAGATTTTAACTGATAAAAGAAGCATGCAGAATAAGTTTTTCCGCATCAAATAAAAAGAGCGTTCTCAATAACCGGAATGCTCTTTTTATGCCGGTAAAAACAGTATGCAACTACTTGGCAGCTTTTATTTCGTCTATTGCCTTTGTCAGATAATCTGCTTGTGTGTCCAACTGGATTTTTAAACTTGCATCAGCAGTTTTAGCTTGGTTTTGCTTCTGCGTTTTCAATCCGTCCAGCATTCCGATCACATACTGGTCAACGCCGTATTGCTTGTATTGTATAGCCAGCTTTTTAAAATTTTCTACCCTTGAATTCACCTTTTGCGTATCGTTCACTTTTCCAAGCATGGCAACATAACCCTGCAAGATATTGAATTTGGCTTGCGGGCCACTTTTATCAAAAGCGGTGGTCACAAAAGGCAGTTCAGCTTCCGATCCTTTCGTCGTGTAAAGCATCACGATGGATTGTGTCAATGCGCCTTTATTATCTTTTTCCAAGCCTTTGGCCAAACGTAAAGCGTCATCCGGGTTTTGCGCCGCCAAAGCATTTAAAGCTGCACCTTGAACGGCATAAGACTGGCTGTTTAAAGCGTTTTTGAACAAAGTCAAATCAGCAGGGCTTTTCAATTTCCCCAAAGCAATGATCGCTGCTGCTTTTACCGTGTTGTTTTGATCATGCTGCGCAATATTGGTCAGTTCGGGCAATGCGGCTTGTTTAACTTCGTTGCTGCTCAGGTTGATATTGCGGATGGCCAGCGTGCGTAATCCGTAATATTTATCTTTCAGCGTAGCCAGCATCACTTTGCGTGCGCCGGGATCGCCTTGTTTGCCCATCAAAGCATTCATCGCTTCAAAACGGTCTAAATACAAAGGCGCATTAAAATATTGAAACACATATTCCTCATTGGTTTTACTATCTGTTTTTTGGGCCAGGAGCACTTTATCACCATCCACATTCACCAAATTTGGTTTGGATGGAAGTTTAAAAGTCAGCGTATCGGCTTTATCTTTCATCCAAACTTGATGGCGTTCTTTTGTTCCGTTCACATACAAGTCAACTGCCATCGGCAAGGTAAAAGTTTGTCCTTCCTGAGTTTGGTTGAGGTAAACGGTTTGCGTTTTGCTGGCCTCGTCCCATTTATAATCAATTTTCAAATCCGGGTTTCCTGCACCATAATACCATTGGTTAAAAAACCAGTTCAAATCCTGCCCACTCACTTTTTCCATCGCTAAACGGAGCTGCTGCGCTTCGCCATTGCCCAAGGCATTTTGGCGGAGGTAATAATTTAAGCCGGCAAAAAAAGCGTCTTCACCTAAATAATTCCGCAGCATGTTCAAAATGCAGCCGCCTTTTTGGTACGTAACCACATCAAACATGTCTTCTTTATCGGCGTAATGAAACCTGACTAAGTTTTTCGTCCGTGCATCTTTGGAAGTTAAGTACGCAGCTTGATTTTCGTAAATGTGCGCGCCGCCTTCATCTTTTCCATAGCGGTGTTCGGCCCAAAGGGTTTCGCTGAAATCCGCAAAAGATTCATTTACCGTTAAGTTGCTCCAGCTTTCGCAGGTTACATAATCACCAAACCACTGATGGAAAAGTTCGTGCGCTATTGTGCTTTCACCCTGACTGTAGTTATCGTCCAGCATTTCGCGCGGCGTTTTCTGTACGTATTCGCCATGCAAAGTTGCCGTGGTATTTTCCATTGCACCGCTCACGTAATCGCGCACCACAATCTGGCTGTATTTGTTCCAGGGGAAATCAACGCCTAATTTCTGAGAATAAAACCCGATCAGTTCAGGCGTATAACCAAAAATTTGCTTGGCAAAAGGGGCAAAGGCCGGTTCTAAGTAATAACTCACTTCCTTGTCTTTCCATTTGTCTTTGTAGATTTTAAAATCGCCGACAGCCATCATAAAAAGATAAGGTGCATTTGGTTTGTCCATTTTCCAGGTATCAGTTCGCAAACCGGTCCCGGCAGGTTTTTGGGAGATCAGTTTTCCATTGGAAAGCGTAACATACTTGGAAGGGACTGTCATACTGATTTCTTCCAAAGTTTTCTGGTCAGGCTTGTCGATGGTTGGGAACCAAGCTGAGGAACTTTCGGTTTCGCCTTGTGTCCAGATCTGGATCGGTTTGCTTTTGTCCGCACCATCCGAATTGATAAAATACAAACCTTTGGCATCGCTGATGGCCGCACTACCTTTCACTTTCAGCTCGTCCGGTTTGGCCGTATAACTTAAATAAAGCGTGTAGTTTTCTGCAGAAGTGTATTTTTTATCGAGGCTGATCTTCAATTTCAAACTATCGTAAACAAATTTTAACGGTATGTTTTTGCCATTTTTTACAACAGAAATATTGCTGATGTCCATTCCTTTGGCATCCAAAGTCAACGAATCAGTGGGATAAAAATGCGGTTTCAGGGTAACCCATTCTTTTCCGTACAAATAATGTTTGGCATAATCAAAGCGGACATCCAGCTTGGTGTTGACCAGGTCGTTGATTTTAGTTGGCATAGCGCGGTAGATTTTTAAAGCCGGGTTATCAGGTTTGGTTTGTGCATTGAGCGTACCGGCGAAAAGACAGGCCGTCCCAAATGCAGCAAATAGTTTTAAGTGGTTTTTGATCATTGTACAATAAAAAATTTTGAGGGTTACAATTTGTAAATTTACATTCCTTCTGTTAAATATCTGCAATTAGTTAAATTTGAGTAAAATACAACACATGGAAACTTCAGAAATCAAGAAAAAACTGCATGATTATATTGAAACAGCCGAAGAAGATAAGCTGAAAGCCATTTATACGGTTTTAGAAAGCGATATAGAAAATACACACGGTTGGTGGTGGAACGACCCGGAATTTGTTGCTGAAATGGATAGCAGGATGAAATCTATTGAGGACGGAACGGCAAAAACGATCACGATGGAAGATTTTTTTTTAAAAGCTGAAAAGTATATAGAAGGTTTGAAGCAAAATAGTGCCGTATAAAATCATATTACTCGATAGGGCTGATGCCGATTATTACAAGGCATTAGGTTGATATGCCTTGCAGCAGAATGATTTACCTCAAAAATTTACTAATGATATCAGAAACTTGTTTGATATTATTTTAAGAAACCCGGAAATTTACCCGACAGTAAAAAAGAGATATCGTCAAGCAAAATTAAGCGTGTTTCCTTTTGTGGTTGTTTATTCTATCGATAAAAAAGAAAAATTGATTTATATTTCATCTATCTTTCATACCAGCCGAAACCCAACCAAAAAATTTAGAAAATAAAAATCCGATTTTGTTATTTCCAATTTTATGCCGATAAAAACAGTATCAGTAAAAACCGATCAAATTGTGGGTTTAATAATATATCGGCACTTGTATAAAATTATAAATGATTAAATTTTATAAACGCATAAACAATGGAAACTTCAGAAATAAAGAAAAAGCTGCATGATTATATTGAATCCGCAGAAGAAGAAAAAGTAAAAGCTATTTATACCGTTTTGGAAAGTGATATTGAAAGCGTTTACGATCATTGGAACGACCCGGAATTTGTTACCGAGATGGAAAAACGGGTTAAAGAATTAGAAGATGGAACAGTAAAAGGAAGTACTTGGGAAGAAGTAAAAGCAAGGGCTTTAGGAAATGTTGTTCAGGGTTAAATGTTTAGTTCCTTCCAATAAAAAAACTGTTAAAAAAGATGTTCATACAAAAGCCAGTCATTTAATAATTGGCATTAAAACCATCACATTGATATTATCCTCTTACTTTATACCCAGGAATAATGATGGCTTCTATTTTTTCTATATTTTTTGCCATACCTTCAAATTTATTCTTATTAGTAGTAGAAGATTTGTCAGGACGGGATGTCCTGGTTGTAGAATCGTGATTGTACGGAACAACTTTACTGTTCGTGTTTGCAGTACTGCCTTTGCCTGTTTTAGTTGGTTTCTGAGAATATTTGTTCATACTGTTCAATTATCCTTTCTCTTTCTGCTATCTTAACAGTAGGGATAACAAATATAGCGCTATTTTCTTTGCTGCCAAAAACACTATACCTGTTTCTAAAGGTCCGTCTTAATACTTCTTTATAAACCTGATACCTTTTGTTGTTTACGTTACTTATTTCGTATGGCAAACTTGCTGCTAAAAATCCCTAGGTATCAAGTGAAGTGATTTTTTGTATATCGAGCATAATATCCAATATAGTTCCGCCAATAGATTCAAAAGCATTTTGCTTAGTCATCATTCTATACCTTAAATCCTGAATATTGTCCAAAGAGTTTTGCTTGGGTGTAAGATTTATTTTAGGATAATAATCCAGTGTCAAAAATTCGTTATGATATTCTTTTATTGAAACTACATATTTAATGCAGCAACGATGATTATGCCGATAGAACTTATAAATAAACTCCCTGCTATAAGTCTCCGAAGTACGAAACTTGTTTTTTCGCACCTGAGCTAAGGAAAAGGCCAAGGATTTATCAAACACTTATTTATACGATGTAGTGAAACAAAATTGACTTAAATCAAAATGAATAACAAATTATAAGAAGCTTTCATTTTGTTGGAAGGATAGACCAACTAATAAAGAATTGACGGTGATTGATTAATGCTGTTTTTATAAGGGTAAAAGAAGTATTGTAATGGTTCATCTGATCAATCTGGTATCAATTACCAAAGCAACAACTGAAGATACTTCAACCAAATCCGAACATCCGGGGAATAAAGGGTTTAACAAATAATTATATTCCAAAGGATTAACAGCAGATCTTACCTTAAACCCTAAATACTTCATTTCGGACATCCAATTGTCCCCAACTACTTTGTTTTCTAAATTATCCAGCTTTTTCCAATTGATTGGATAATTTTTATCATCAACAGTATGAATCAGCGATTCATTTTTAATTGTGATAGCAGTAATAAAAAAGTCAGTTGGTAAAAGGGATTCTTCAACATGGACAAGTGTTTCCAAAAAAGCTAATGAAGTATTTTCGCTGGTGTATAAAAGGTAGGTGCCAATGCTGTTCCACCTGCCGCCATATTTAAAAGCTCCGGTCCCTGAAAGGTCGCGGGTTCGTTTTTCACCTTTAACAATCCGATAAACAGTCATCACGAAAACACGCCTTCTTCAATTCGGCCTAAAACCTGATCAACCATGATTAAACCGGTTGGCATATCAAAAAGAGCAAGCGGTTTCAAATTATTTAAAGCACGGTTTGTCGTGTTTAACCATCTTTGCACTTTTCCTTCCTCTTCAAAAACAGAAAACGCATGTTCTACAACTTTTGCAATTTCAATGATGTGGGACGAAGTATGCCGGTCTAATTTATCATCGCCCTTTTTTCGTTCGATTGTTTTGACAGAAAGGTTCAGGATATTTTCGATAAAAGCCTTTTTTGAAATTCCGATATGTACAATCAAAGCTTCGAGGGAAGCTTTGGAAATGCCTTCACGGCTTAAAGCAATCATATCAAAACCAGAAAGCAAAGGAGTTTCAATTAGGTTTTTACCGCCAAGCAGATTTATCAAGGAGACTGTTTGGGCTTTTGTAAGTTCTTTTTCTAATATTGACATAAGACATTTTTCTCAAATATAAAGAATATTGTCGTAAGTTGATTTTTTAAATTTTTCCTAAATAATTAGTTGTTGTAATGCTTCTTTTACCCTATAAAAGTTAGCAAACTTTCTTCTTTTTTACAGATGTAAACACACACCAATTTTATAGTGCTAAAAGAAGCATCATGATTTTGTATAAAAACCACCAATCACCTTCAATAAAACCTCATAACAAAAAAGCCTTTAAAGAGGCCTGGGCATAATCGCCCCAATCTTTTAAAGCGCCTTGCAACGTAGTGCGCAGTTGTTTGTTGTTTACTGGTTTTCCTTTGGCGGGCGGTGCTAAATTACTTGATGCAACAGGCGCGTCGGTTACTTTTGTGGCAAACCAGGTGATGTTTTCATGCGGCAAAGCTACACCCAGGATCATTCCCGGCAAACCGGCAAAAGACTCTGGACCGCCGGAAACTTGGATTTCGTCTGTATAAAAAGCAACCACATAAACAGAATCTAAAACGATGGCATTGGCCCTGCGGCAAGTGTAGCCTGCAATCTCACGGGTTTCATCGGTGATTTTCCAATTGATTTTCCGAACACTGTCTTTCACCAAAAAAGTTTCTTCAAACACCTTTTTCTGGCTGATACTGGTCCCTGATACAAGGTCAGAACTGATGATGTTGTTTTGGGTAACCAACGGACTGCCAAAAAAACCGTTTGAATTGTTTTCTGCATCTGCTTCAGGTTTAAACAAAGTTCTGGTATCAGAAAAAGACAAAACACTTTTCAGCTTTTTAAACTGCGGCTGCGATTTTTTGTACTGATCATAAGCAGCTTGCATATAGCTTTCATTATATTTATTGATCTGTTTTTTGATAAGCGCAAACATGTTCACGCTTTTCTCAAATTCAATTGTTCCGGCTGTTGTAAAGTGCACATTTTGTGCAAACATCGTGCTTCTCAATAAAAAGAAGCAGGCAAGGGTTATTAAAATCGTTTTCATCCAGTAATTATTTTGAAGGGCCGCCACCCATTTTGTTAAAATCATAAACCACGGAAAACATAAAATATCTTTTGATTGTGGTATAACTGCTTTGGGTAAGCATGGTGCTGCTCGCACTTCTGTTAAAACCAACGTTCTGGTTCAACAGATCGTTGCCCGAAACAACCAACTTCAGGTTTTCCTGCTTAAAAAAAGCTTTGCTCAAATTTGCATTTAGGATAAACCGTTTGAAATCCTGGTTAAACGATTGCGTTTTGGCCTGGTACTGGAAGTTTCCATCAGAGCCAATCCTAAATTTAGCAGGAAGGTAAATATTGAACGATTCATTTGCAGTGAAACCGCCACCGTTATTGGTGACAGAAGTTTGCAGGGAAGATTCACTTGTGGTATAACTCGGGCCAAAGGAAAGGTTCATGTCATACTTTTTCTGTTTGTATTTTGACACGTTGATCTGTGCAGAATAGTTGTAAGACTTTGTCCTGTTCAACGCGCCGTTTACATAACTATAGTAAGTATTGCCGTTTGAATTAAGGTTCAAACCTAAGTTTATATCAGCTTTTTTGAGTTTCCTGCCTAACCCGGCATACAGGTAAAAGTTAGAAGGTGTTTTATTGCCGAGGTTGATGGATTGATAAGTGCTTTTTCCGGCAGAGTCGGTAGTTGAATTGCTGACAATCGGATTTGATGTGAGCGAATACGAACTGCCCAGATAGATGTATTGGCCGCTAAGGACTTTATAGGAATTGTAATTTATGTTAAACCGGTTGTTAAAGGATGGTTTTAAATCAGGGTTGCCGATGGTAATATTTAAAGGATCGGTGTTTACCCTTACCGGCTGGATCTGGTCAATATTTGGTTGTTGGGTATTGCCCCTGTAATCAAACCGGAAAGATTGCTGGGTAGAAAACCTGTACTGATAACTCGCCTGCGGGTTCCAGTTTACAAAATGTCTTTCCAACGTGCTCTTGTTGAAAAGATCTTCTTGTTTAAACTTTACGTCTGCTACTTTTGTCCCGAAGTTTACAATGCTTTTGTCTTTCTTATAATTAAATATGGCGCCTGCCTGATTGGACAATTGGTTCAATTGGTAGTTGTTGCTCAGCGTCATGTCTATCGCGTCGTACTGTCCGGGCGGCGACTGGTTAAAAGAGTTTCTGTTGGCACTGCTGTTGTTCACGGTCAATCCGTAATTAACAATCACCGAAAAGGTTTTAGAAAAAGGTTCGGAGTAAGTAAGGTTTGTGTTCAATAAAGAGCTTTTGATATTAGTGGTTTTATATTGATTGATCCGTTGCATGCTGTCCAGTACACCTTTTCGGTCATAATAATCAATCTCCGAATTTAAATAACCCTTCGTGTCGTTTTGATTCAATGCTTCCGTAATGTTTAAAGACAAAGTACGGCCAGGCTTTTTCAGCTTTTTGGTGTAAAAAGCACTTGCATTAAATATCTTTTGGTTGCCATCATTGGTCAGGCCCCTGTTGTTGCGGTTGAGCAAGGTGTCATTGCCCCTCAAGCTGGTGGATAAATAGCTGTTCCTGGTTTTATTGCTTTTTACGGTTCCGTCAACAGAAATTTTCAGGGTTGAAGTGGAGTCCAGCTTTACCGAGTAAGTTGCATCCAGCTTTTGCCGGAAAATAGAATTGTCAAAAGCCTGATCGGTGTTGCTTTTGATCAAACCTGTAGGTAAATTATTTTGCGTTAAGGTATTCCTGGTGCCTGTAACATTTAAAAAACCAATTTTGTAATTGGTGTTGATAGATTCTTTATCGCTGTTCCATTTATTGTCAAAATGCAACCCACCTGTGCGGGCAGTAGGGATACCTTCACCGTTATATCTTCCGTCAAATGATTCCAGGTCGTCACCTCCTCCGCCATAAAAAATAATCCCGCCGCCATCTGTAACTTCTACATTATTGCCCGAAGCGCCATATTTGTTACTGTCCTCCCAGCCTAAACCTGTTTTGCCGGTGTTGGCAAGCGTTCCATAAGCTGAAAACTTCTTTTTCCCTGTAAACTTGTTGAACAAAACCTGCTCCTGGTAAAAGCCGTTTGTGCCGATTCCTGCATCTATTTTGCCAAAGTATCCGTTCTTTTTGTCATCCTTTAGTTTGATGTTGATGGTTTTTGTTTTCTGGCCATCATCAATACCGGTAAAAGTGGCCTGGTCGCTTTTCTTGTCATACAACTGCACTTTATCAACCATATCCCCGCGGATATTTTTGGTGACCAAAGTAGGGTCATCGCCAAAAAATTCTTCGCCGTCCACCAGCACTTTGTTCACGGTTTGCCCTTGTGCCGTAATCTTGCCGTCTTTATCAACCTGGATGCCGGGCAATTGCTTCAGTAAATCTTCTACTTTTGCATTAGGCTGGATCTTAAAACTGGAAGCATTAAACTCAGTTGTATCGCCTTTTATTTTGATGGCCGCTTTGGTTCCTTTGATGATCACGCCAGCCAGCAGCCGCGATTTAAGCAGCATGTTGATCTGTTTAAAATCATGTTGTTTGTTGACCCGAGTCCAGCACGAAATCTTCTACATAATCTGCATAACCCCGATAGGAAACCAGCAGTATAAATTTGCCTTTGCCCAACGGGCTAACAGCAAAAGAACCGTCAGCACCGGCACGTGTAAATTTGCGAAGGGTAGAATCTTTTGCGTTTAATACGGCAATGGTGGCATTAACCATTTTAACAGTTGAAGCGGTATCAACTATTTTGCCTTTAATAGAATAAGGGTTTTGTGCCGATAAAAAGAAAGAACCTAAGCAAAAGAACAGCGTCCAAATTGTGGCTTTCATATTTAAGATTTATGGCAGTCAAGATATAACTAAATTTTTAATTAATAAATCTTTTAACTAAAATTAACAATTTATTTTATGGCTGGTTAAATTCCTGTTTGAACAAAAGGACATGCTTCTTTTATCGCATAAAAATTGGTGTTGCTTAAATCAGCAAAAATAAAAATGCGGTTAGGGCGAATGTTTGAAGCAACCGATAAGGAACTGGTTGCAAGATTAGTTTACAAATCCTGCCATGCCAAATCTTCTTCCAAGGTTGACCAGTCTTTAGCTAAAGTGGCTTCAATACAAAAATGAGTAACTGTCTGATCAGCTATTTCTGTAGCTTCATCAATTGTAAACGCGATCACTACCACTTGCTTTCCTATAAAATTTTCAGGTAATGTAATAGAAATGTTTTGATTCTGAGGTTTAACTACTGTCCTTATCATAAACGAATATACAACAGTAACTACTTCTTTTACCTTGACAAAATTTATAGGTTGATAAGCAAAAAAGTTTTTGTTTATTTTTGCTTAAATAAAATCAGTACATGGCATCGTTAGTAATTGAAAGTAACAATCGGGGAAATTTGAAACTATTGGCTAAATTAGCTAAGCAATTGGGCGATAAAGCGAAAATAGTAGTAGATAAGCCTATAGAAATTCAGTTGAAAAAGCTTACCCTTGAAGAAAAGCATTTAGTAAGCGCATTTAAACAAGGGGATTTGTTAAAAACCGGAAAACTGAAAATGATTGATGCAAAAGCGTTTTTGAATGATCTCCGTTAAATTATTAAAAAAGCAAATAAATGCAATGCTTCTTTTACCACTATAAAGTTGGTGCAGGGCGTTTACTACTCTTACTTCACAATCTCAAAAACCGCCTGGATCTGGTAATTTAGTTTGATCTTTTTAAAATCAATGTCTGGTTCTGTAGCTTCGGCATTAGTGGCTTTCATCATCATGCTGCGGAATACCGGTTGTTGCATTGGTTCATTGTTGATTTCCTGA
>JAABUS010002982.1_pt1 | contig 29277 bp, 34 predicted proteins | sample 5560161 | NCBI WGS metagenome assembly JAABUS01 (sample SAMN10711885, study PRJNA513376) | rock metagenome | isolation source: Antarctica rocks | place: Antarctica: Victoria Land, Trio Nunatak nord | collected 2016-01-04
GCAGCAACGACCTTCTCGAAACTGCTCTTGGCGCCCTTTTCCTGCGTGAAGCGGGCGATACTCAGGTTTGCCTTTCGCCCACGATGCAAGACGGTGAAGAGTTCGATTGCAAAGGAGAGGGGTGGGATGTGCAAGGCTGGGAGTTTGGGACGATGGTTAGTTGAGGTTACGGAAGAGGAAGGAAGCGAAAAGAAGGTAAGACGAAAACTTACAGTTAGTCCTCGCAACCTTCGCCCAGATCCTGCTCGTGTTCTTGTCAACCACAATATCCCGAATCCCATACTTCCGCCACTCTCGCAGCAGACTAGCAATCTCCCGCCTGGCGCGAACCTTGCTGACCTGGAAACACATCGTCGCCACCGCCGGTTTCACTCTCAGAAACCTCGCTAGCCAGTTCTGATGCGGTTGGATGACACGAGGAGGACCAGGGGCGACGTTCGAGATGGTCGAGAGGGTGGAGCGGGGGTTGGGTTTGGGTTGGTTTGGGGGGAGGGCGCCGGACATGAGGTAAGAGGAGGGATTGGTGGTGGTGCTGGAGAGGGAGGCGGAAGAGTGGAGGTCGTAGTCTGCGGGCATTAGCAGGCTAATATAGGTTGAAAGGGGGAGAGAAATGGGCAAAGAATTACCGCCAGATTTCCCATCAGGCTTCGTATGCTTATGTTTACTGAAAATCTTGAAGAATTTGCCTTTCGCCTTCGGCTGCAGTTTCTTCGGTTCACTCGTCTGTGATTCCCAGCTCGGGACATCGCTCGTCCTCTTCTTCTCTGGGCTGGCATCACGATGACCTTGGAGAGGTTGCAAATCCTTCAGAGGAGGTGGAGGTCGCTTATCGGAAGATTCCGGGGTACGTTGAGCCTGCTGTTGACGACGGAACCAATTTCTCTTCTTGACTTCTCCGGAAAAGGGTTTTGGGTTTCTTGGAAGGGGATCAAAGTTCTCCTTGTCTTCGTCTATTGATTCGAGAGGGGTTTCGACAAGCTGGCTGAGGCCGGCGATGCGGCGTTCTTCGTTCAATATGATATCATCGGGATTGGTAAAGTGAGATGGTAGACCTCCCCGTGTCCGAACTGACAATGGTGAAGGCGTTGAAGAACCACTTTTCTTTCGTATCGTCAAAGGCTTGGTGGGCGATATTGGTTTCTCACCCGATTGCTGCACCAGGCGAAGGGTATCTTTGTCCGGATACCTCCGCCGACGAGGAGAATCAGCATAGCCTCTCACAGGTTCTGAAGCGGAGCGGAAACCAATGTTTCCCTTCTCCAACAAACTGTCAAACGTATCTTTGCTACGTCCCATTGCTGGGGAATTTGGGTCCGGTGTTGATACATGACGCCGCTGTTCATTCGCTCTAACAGTGCTAGGTTGCATCAGACGGTCCAGATGGGCTATTACGTCGTCAAGACATCCAGGGGCCATAGCCATACGAGGATCGGCAGCACGTTGCTTTAGAAGATCTCTCGTCCTTGCAAGCTCATGCTTTGTATAAGATCCGAGGTGTTCTGGCTCAGGAACAGGTGGTTCCGGCAATGGGCGTTGCAGGTCAGAGGGACGAACAGGTCGTACCAGTTGAGCAGGACGACGAGAACGTTGATGCGGGTGTTTGGAAGTCAACTCTACCTCTTCAAGGATAGATACCGAAGTCGTGGGTGATTCATAGCTCCGTTCTGGTGGGTCGGTCATTACAGTATGGGCCGTGGCTGCAGTTGAAGCCATCGATGACCTATTAAAGGCTTCATCACAAAATTTCTCGAGCTCGGTGCTGACTTTCCTTGCATCATCTTTCCAGATATGGCTTTTTGGCCTCGCGTTCTCGGCTGCAATAAGCTGTGCCTCAGTCAAATCCGTTGGCGTTTTCTTCGAGCGTACTACCTGCGGGATTGTTGGTGCCGGACTCTCTTTCGTCAAGAGCGATGGCAAACTCGATGCATGCTGCGGTTGGTCTTTGATATACCGTTCTTGAAGCGTCATGGGGTTATGTTTTTGAGCACTGGTAGAGCGCTGGTTACCACGTGTATGAACAAAGCTGACGCCACGCTTATAACTTATAGACTTGCGGACAGGTGCAGGCCGTCCGCTTGACACATTGCTCACAAAAGAACGTCTTGAGATACCACTAGAAACACGTCGATCATTCCTTAGCTTCTGCGTCTGGGAAGGACCTGCGCTATGCATAACTGGTGGAGAGCTAGGGATACTGTAGACATCATCATTGATGCTACCAAGTGCTGCGTTTCGCTTTGTTGATGTCTTCCTCAAAGACGCTCTCTTCACGTTGATGCCACTCGGTCGTTGAGTCCGAGATGTGTTCGATGCTCCTCTAAGGACAGTGATCCTAGCGTGATCTGCTTGCCTTTGCGCGATCTGGTTACGGGAAGTTCTAAAAGGATCATAGCTCTCTTCAGTTTCGGCAACACTGGCTTCGCGGTAACTCTGACTCGTTCGCGGCATGTCTTCTTCGAGAATAGAGTACTGAGACTGGCGTCGATGACCGCCTTGCAATGACACCCGAGTTGATGATCGCCGAGTAACTGGCCTCGGAGGAGCATGATGATAGTCGCTGACCGAATATTCCATAGGAGGGCCCTCGTAATTCTCCAACTGCTCTTCTCGGAACCTCAGCAGCTTAGTATATAAAACCTTCTCATGATTTGGCCTAGACATGATCAGCTTCTTGAAGGCCCAAGAGTCATCTCACAATACATACTCATCGTTCAGCAGCCTTTCGGCGAGCTCCTCCTCCGTGGTCCCATGCCACAAATTCTGAAGATTCCTCAACAATTCCGCATCAATCTTATCTCTAGAAATGATCGGCTCGCCGCAATCCCCAGTTGTCAATGGAGAAGGAGGACCAATATACTTGTTGCCATTTGCATCAGTATCATCGAGACTCTCATACTTCTTCAGCAAGGGATGCTGCCACATCATCTTCATGGGTATACGTTGTCTTGGGTCCATCTGTAGCATTCTAAAGATGAGGTCTTTGGCATTTGTCGACAGTCCTGTGGGGAAAACATAGTGCCCTTCCAGAACCTTGTGTACGACTTCTTGCCAATCGCCATCACTGTCGAATGGAAGATTCCCGGCTAGCATGGCGAAGAGAATAACGCCGCACGACCATATATCGGCTCTGTCTCCTCGATAGTTCTTACCCACGACGACTTCTGGAGAGGCGTAATGAGGACTACCGCATGATGTGTTCAGCCATTTGTTCGCCGGTTGCAGTGCAGCCATCCCAAAGTCCACTATTTTGATGTTTCGATTCCGATCGAGCAGGATGTTCTCAGGCTTCAGATCACGATGACAGATGTTGAAGCGATGACAGTAAGAAAGGCCTGCAATCATCTGACGGAAAATGCGGACAGCTTCATGCTCAGGTAGTCGACCGTTTGTAGTTATGTGATGGAAAAGCTCTCCGCCTTCTATGTACTCGAGGACAAGATATCTGAGCCGATTGCATTAGCATTGATCATCATACCCCAAATCTGAACTTACAATTCGCCCCTATTCTCCCAAACATCGTATAGACTGATAATGTTCGGATGTTCTATCAATTTCATAATTACAACCTCCCTCTCAATCCCAAACGGAATCACACGTTTGCCATCTTGGGCCGCAGAGAGCATGGTGTCCATGACCGCCAAGCTAGTACTTCGAAGCAATTCCGCCGATCTTTTACTGACAATCTTGATGGCCGCATCCTGACCTGTATATGCATGTCTGGCCTTTCTCACTCTACCAGATGCTCCCTTGCCAACCGTCTTGCCCAATCTCCATGGTCCCACGTGGGTCTTGCGTCTTGACTTACCTGACGCGTTGGTGGACGCAGATATTTGGGAGTCGCGGTTCGTATTCCGTTGCCCTTCTTCAGCAAGCGCTGATATTCGTCTGTCTTCTGCACTAGACAATAGGGAGCCGTTGTCGCTACGCCTCTGAAGGTTTCCACCTGGTTTTAAGGACCCGTGATGCGGCATGTGTGGGGATGAAGGGTAGAGCTCTGGACCAGAAACACTTGGGGAATGATTGTTGACCCATTCTGTAGTATCACCAAGCGGCTTGCGGTACCTTGTGGCCCGGTCTCGAGGAGTATATGGGTCGGCCATCGTACGGTAAACGTGTCAAGGCTCTGGTTCCCAAAATGTGCTTGGATTTGCGGCTCGACAATGTTTGTTGACATATACCACGAGCTAGACGATAGTTATCTAGCTTGTTAAAAAGCCCTTTCCACCTTGAACTGGCCAATTGCATCAGCAGATTCAAGGTGGGTGTTAAACCTTCGCGACAAGCTAACTTATTAACATCGTGACAGGAGTAGTATATCCAACGAGGAATCTCGATCGTTCTCCAACGCCGAATATCCAGTCAAGAAAGCGAGATACCAAGAAAGCAATAATGTTAGTATGCTTGTAAAGAAGTCTTCAGTACATCATCCTTCGAGCCGATAGTACGTCTCACAGCCAATTGCCCTAGCTTGAACCTTCCGCTCTTCGTGACTTCCCCAAAGTCGCGAGATATCTCCACCCCTTCAATGGTACGTAAGGAACAAGAAGCACATGAGCGTTAAACCCGAAGATTGATAAAGAGCAAGAGGTTCGAGAACAATTGAGAACGTGCGAAGGAGAGAGAGGAATGTTACCTAAGCTAGTTGAAGATGTTTGGTTGCTAGGTCGGATGGCGACGCTGGAATGCGGCATCAAAACAATGAAGGTCAGGGTACAAAACTGGACGGGAACCAGTGTGATTCATCGACGGACGATGATGAAGAGAATCATAGGCCAAAATTGATATCTCAGCAATTTCTGCCCTTCTATATCGCCATTTCATGAATCGGATGTATAGGTTCTCACTGGTCAATCGCCTTCAAAAGAGCGCTCTCACTCATCACTACTGTCGATTAGCATAAAGTGCGATTCTTTCTGTTCCTTGAGCGCTGTAAAGCGTAGTATTTCTACTCCTTCTACTGTCATGTTATCGAATGACTGCTGGTCATGGCCTTTCCCAGCCATATCTACGCAGTTGTACGATGAGTAAATACTCGCTGTTCTACCGACGTAACATCGCCAGTATCACATAGCATTCGTCCAGCAAAAGATACTCTCGAGCAGCTACTATACAGGATATGAAGACCAAAGTTCACGTTCAACTGATGTCGAGTTCGGCTACCGTCAATCCTTGTCGACTCTGATCCAGGCTAACCATTCCTAGATATTTGTCATACAAGGAACGTTGCCACAAACTACGGATTGGGATGTCCAGAATCTCGAAAGGGTGACCTGCAGTAGTTTTGGACTGTTTGTCTGTTCAGGTTGAGGGTTTGAAGCTTCCGACACGTAGCACTTTAGGAGATTGGGACAAACAGAAGAGTGCCATTATCGCTAATCCGTCATGGAAATCTCCATTGAGAGAGTATATCATGCACCGCAGAGTTACTCATTTCCTGCAATACTCGTATCTAAGCCATAGTTACCTCCCAAATAACCATAGCTCGGCGCAGCCTGGGTACTGCTAGCGAACCATGCCGAAAGTATTCTGTTGTTGATCAAATCGCTCGAAAGCTAAACATCAAGACGCCCTGAACATCCGCCGCCAAAATATTCACAAAGCCCTCGGTGGTATCTAACCAAAGAAAAGTCAAAGACGCGATGTAAGGGAAAACATTAGAGGAAAAGCCCGTTTCATCCCTCGCACCAAGCCGATATCGAGGGAGTGTTACATAAGATTTTTCCGCCTGTCGCTCCCTAGTAAATAGTAAGGTGAAAATTCATCTAGCAGTCGTACCCAGTGCGCCGTAGACACCGTGCAAATCGTTGATACATGTCGCTTCAGGGGAAAAAACAAAAAGTGTCAAACATTTTAGCTGCTGAGGACGCTCTCGTCATTATCACTGCTCATGACTTCCGATTTGTCAACCGGAGACATAGATTGGCTATCCTTGGCGGTTAAGGAGGACCCTCCTTTACCGCAGCCTTTGACGAGGATATGTCTCTGGAAGTGATATTAGTCAATGCACCTTGTCTCGAACATCTGACGAGAACTCACTTTAAGTGCATCCTTTCTCGAGAAACTTTTATCGCAGTGCCCGCAAGGGAATGGCTTGACTGCAAGATGTATCCTCTTATGTCTCTTTAGATCATGATTCCTGTTGAAACTTTGAGGACACTGGTCGCATTTGAACGGGCGTTCATTGTGCGGTGTTTGTGCTGGTCCCCCATACATTTGTTGCATTTGCGCTGAATGGCCGCTATTGAATCCAGGGATCATGCCAGGTATGCTGCCATTCGGCATGCCGACCATCGCCATCTGACTATTAGGACTGTGCACGTTTGACATGACAGGACCACTCATGGCGGGTAGAGAGTATGTAGTATATGGGCGGACAAAGTGATTTCCCTGCTGTGAAGGAGCCGGCTGAAGGTTTGGCGGCTGGCTGTTTATCGGCGATAATCGTGATCCTTGCCGTGTGGCGCTCATCGGACTCTGCTGGACTGGCGACCCGTTCTGGAACGCGGGAAACTGACTTTGTTGAGGAGTTGAGGACGGTTGTGAGCCACTGTAGTATGTAGGCGTTGATCCTGGTCTTTGCGAGAACGAATCGGTATTTACTGGCGAATTTTGTGATGCAGATGCCGAGACTGGAGTTTGAACATTGTTCATGTAAGCCATCGCTTGCTGTTGAGCGGCAATCGTTGGGAGATTGGCGGGAGCAGACATGGACATCGATGTGGGAAAAGGGGGGAGCTGATTTAGGTCGTAAGGCGGAGGTGGGAGGCCTTCCGACGCCGATGGCGAATTGTTGTTATTGCGTACGAGCGAGCCAAGTGAGGGTGAGAACATTCCCCGAGGAGGAAAAAGTTGGTTCAGCGAACCTTGACCCCAAGGCTGTGGCGTTGTATTCGTCCCCATCCCAAATGGTGTTCCTCCTGTCGCTGGCGGTGGCCAGTAGCCATTGGGTGTATAAGGCGGCAGACCTTGAGTTATTGCGCCAACACCGTTCAGGCCAGTTGTGGGACTGAGGCTGTCGCCCGGAATATTCGACGGTGGTGTCAAGAGGTTGCCCACGCTTACCATTGCTGGCGTTGACTGTGTCGTGTTCATGCTCGAGAAAGGTAAGAATTTGTGGGAGAGCTGTGGAGGCGGTGGTAATTCGAAGCTCGGTAGATTTGAGGCCGCCGATCTGCGGGCAGTGAAGCTCGAAGGAATCCCATGCGGCTCCAGGTTTGAAGCCATACCCGGCTGCTGTACCGCAGCGGAAGCCATTCTATGCGAGGTTTCTCGATTATGATGGGCCGTTTTGAACACGTCTAGGCCTGGTGTAGGGGGCGTTGGAAGAGTATTCGACGGGGTTATAGGATTGGCCGACGTTGATGAGGTCGCACCCGGCCAATACTGGCTTGCCTGCGCGGCCTGTGGGTTATTTGCGAAATCCAGGGAGGGCAACTTGTGCGCGGAGAATCCGACGTGATCCGATTCTGAAGCCCGAGTGATGCTCGGCAGCAAGAAATAATCTCGCGCTGGAGGCAGCGATAGAGTCGCCGTTTTGTTGACTTCCTCGGTCTTTGGGAAATGGGTTCGTTCGAGACAACTCTCTCAGCGCCAGATTATCCGGCCTATATTCGGTCCTTTCCGAGTTTTGGGGCACGGCGTATCGAGATGGGACGGGGACTGCAGAGGTGCACAGGCTTTGCGATGGACTGAAGACGGTCACATGTGCTGGAGGTTGGCTCGACGGATTCACGTACGGGATCTGGCACGAAACAGCACGTCTTGGGTCCACAGGGCCGAGAAGAAAGGTTTGAGTAGCTGAAGCGGTTGGAGGTATGTATATCGGTGGACGTAGAGGTGGAGCGGTGCGATTCACAGTCGTAGTAACCAGCGATCAGTGATTGCAGAGTAAGGTAGACGGTCAGGTACCGGAAGCAGGTGGAGGTGTTTGGTGGAGATCAAAACGCTTAATTAGAGCTTGGGAATCTGGGATGCCGAGTCGGTGGTGGACTGTTAGTCTATTGGACTCAGGACAAAGCCCAGGCGTTCGGGACTGTCGATCTCAAAGGCTGATCGCAGCTTTCCTTGATGTAGGGATGAAACGATGGAGAAACGCAAGACAACGAACGACGATTGATTGCCGGTCTGTTCGAGTCTTGCCCCGTACAAGTACTACTTGGGCAGGACGAGAAGATGGAGGAGACGGTGGAGGGATATTATTATGACGATGGGTAGGGCAATGTCGAGTAAAGTACGCAGTGCCGGACCGTCCCTTTGTTGGAGGTCGTCAAGTCGAATAATAGTCCCAAGTCGCGCGGGCTGGCTGACGGGAGGGCTGTCTCAAAAGCTGGATGCGGGTCTATGGGGAAATGTTCGAGGTATACAAATCATTGAATATAACGACAATCCCGTAATGATGGATACCTAATAATAAGACGAAGCAGAACAATAAAGATTAATGCTGATTATTAAGGTTGTACTTCAATCTACTGTTATTCGTGGTTTCAGTCGTAAATGCTTGCTTGATGATATTTCATTGGAAGTGCAGCACCAAAGGAGAGGTACTAAGGTACTATGTATTGCGGAGTACTCCTACACAGTCCTCTGGCTACTCTAACTTACTTTCCGAGCGTTTCTTCACTCTGAAAGGGTCGGCTGATGATGGATCTGGAATCAGGTTGTCGCTTGTTGAACACCCTTTTGGGATTTCGATGGAGGAAGAGTGGACAAGCGCGTGCATGGAACCGGTAAGCTCCAGAAGGTGTCCAGTGCTTGGTCAGAGCTGGGCGGGACCGTGTCGCGAACCTCGACTTCCCTCCATTCCTTGTCTTCCTTCACCCTCGTTGCTCATTTCCAGACGTTGCCCAATGTAGAAATGCAGGTGCAGCTATTCTAGTCTTCGATGTACCTTATGTACGGCAATTTATTGCACTTGTGTCGCTGGTCCGTGAGCTGGCTCAAGCCTTGCTGCATCCTCCCTCCCAGGGCCTGTGAGAGGCTGCGATGAAGGCAGGAAGCGAGGCGATGATGCCAAGGCATGCAGGCCCCGTCGATGCTCTAAACCACAACAGGGTCGCACAAAGCCCCAAGCCAGGGCGATTGGTAGCGTGAAGCACATGGCATGTTGGCTGCGGGACGGCTTGATTATTGTTATTGCTGAAGTGGGGATCAAATGATTGGGGATCCGAATCTGCACACAAGAGGCGTGGATACGACTACTCAGTCCGTAGGTACGGAAGTACAGTATCTAGACTGCAGGAAACAGGGCTCCTTAGTGCTTTCCTTGTGCGCGGGGTGGGTCGTGGGTGTGGGTGTGGGTGGGTGTGGATGGGTGGGTGTGTGTGTGTGTGAGTAAAGGTACCTCAGGTACCTTGAGAAGTACGACTTTAGTGAGCAAGGTAAAGTACCCAGAAGGTACCTACGGTGGGTGCCAGCTGTGTGTGAGCTGGCTGCTGATCCAGCTTGGAATCGTTGCTTGACGCATGCTAAGTCCCGGTTAGGAAAAGAGGGCCACAAAGTCTTTGTGTTTGCATAATTTCAACAGGGATCTGACAGTGACAGGGGCATGGCCTTTCGACTTTGTCGACAGGCATCTAGGCCATCGAGACCAAGGAACAATGAACGCCAGACGGATGGGAGATTCCTTGCCAACATCCAAATCGTTGGAGCGGCTAACCGAAACCCTTCGAGCATGTTGGCCCAGATATGTTTTGCGTGCTGTCCGCCCCCCCACCCACCCACTTACTGTGGATCTTCGGAGAAAGACAATCAATAATATACTACGTAGAATATTAAAAACGTGGGCATGCAGTCTACAGACTCTCGGTCATCACCTGCTGTTTGTATGTTGATGTTTAAACCTTGCATTCCACCGAAAGTCCTCGGAAGCAGCCAAAACCTTAAGGTAGTCATGATACAAATTCCCCGATGCACGCACAGTCATATCAAAGACTCATTTGCCCATCAAATGACGGCGCCGAGACTGCGTGGCCAAGCGCAATCTCCCACTACGTAAGGTAGAGGAAAGGCTCTAGTGATCCCGCGTTGAATGGGAAAGCTGGAAACTGGTCGCGCCGGATAAGCCTGATTGCCTCTCAGATCAGCAGCTTTGTTCTACAAGTAAGCGAGCATTTACTTGGCCTTATGTGCCCCGGCAGCCTAAAGTAGAGTCCTTTCGTATCCGCGAGAGACAATCGACGTCAAGCCGGCAGCGCAGCCAAGCTGCAAAGTTCGGATCCTGCTTCTTCAACATTCTTCATATTCTAGAGCTCTAAAAAGGAGTTAGAGCCTCAATGGGACTTTGGGCGCTCGACTCCTGACTTCCGATGACCTTGACAGTGCCTTTTCAAGAGATCAGGAAACCCGAGGATACGGTTTAACATTGACCTACTCTAGCGGCAAAGTACAAGTATGAGCATGGGTGAGTCAGTATAAGCCTATCACCGTCGGCTTCCTTCCCCATATTCTATTTCCAGCTTTCGGCCACAACCGAAGAGCGACCCCATTTTGGCTTCCCACGAACACATGCGCCATGGCTTTTGGCTATCATCTCAGATCGCCTGGGAAACATGACATGAATGGATTTAGACATGTTCTGGATATGCTACAGGACGGATTGGGACCTGCAAAGGGCTGGTCTGGTGATAGACTAGGCAATGGCCTTGCTGCGAGTGCAGACTGAGGGGACGGACCAAACCAAACCGCCAAAGCGCGAGATGACTTCACTCGTGAGCTGAAAATGCTCATTTGGCCTTTTGACCCTGGCCTCGGAGCTAGCCGGACATGTGGCACTTGCACCGAAGATCATGCACGTCCTAGGGGGGCAGTGACACGTGAGGGTGCAATAATTGTAATCCTCGAGTCGTACAGATCTTGCGGCCGTAAGACCAATGCTGCAATCAACAATGGTATGGTTGGGTGCTTGAGTGCTTGATAATGAAATAATCATCCCCATTGTGTGTTGGGTGTGGCACCATCAGCACGGAAACCTCCTTGACCCATGCCAGCATAAGCGAGAGCGAACTATCAGCGGCATGCACGGTGATGCACCTAGCTGCTTTGGATCATCCTTACGTGAGACCGGTGTGGCTGTCGGCTGCCTTCTCTATAAAGCTTCGTGTCACAAGGCTACCGTATCGCAAGCAGACTCTGGACACTGTTGTTGCGTACCAGCTCTTGCTATTGCGAGCGGTATCGCAGCGGATTCCGAGTTGTACTGTATATCGCCCGATTGGCCGAGTGTTGTTGATTCACGTACAAAACGAAAGGGTACGTACGGTAGGTAGAACTAGCAGCCATACTGTATCCAACCTAAGGCACCGTGCTGCAAAGCCCGGTAGTACCGTATGCATCATCCCAACTCCCACGCAATGCAGACATGTACTGTATCCGGTTCCCCAGACGCCCTGACACCGAAGATCTCCAAGTGCCACGTGGAGGAGCCCGAATAGGCAGCCCATCGGACGTTGGGCGCTCCAGATCGCAGCATCTGGACCGCTCGCCTGGATTTCGAGTACTGTATTGCCAATGAGGCTTGGAGTGTCTGTACCACATTCATCGTTGTACGAATTCCTCGAGTATGCTTAGCATCTCTGCTCTTAGTCAAAACTGAAAGGATTCTTGCAGCGGGTGATTTGCTGCTTTGCGTCCCCGGTTGTTGGTAGGTGGGCCTGGCACGGAGACGTGGCTGATTGATATTCTAAGGGAGATGTCGACAATACCTTAAGGTATTGTTGGGGTCCGGTTGCTTGCGATATCGGGGAAGCTTCTTAACCCTAATCTCGCTTAAAGGCGACTAGCCTCAGGGGAATGAGGCTTAAAATGTGATCGACGACTTACGGAGGTATCGACCTGGATGACAGCTCCGTGACATCTCGTAATCGTTGTGTGGGTCTTCAAATCAGCAGTGTGTTCCGCTTGTGGGACGGTTGGTTTGGTGATGCCATCGCTACTGCTCATATCTGTGCCGAACTTGTCGTTGTTCCGCCTGTACTGTTCTATGTATCTAAATCTTTGGCACGTTGATGTAGAGGCTAGTCAGCATCTGATTGATTAGGATTGCTTTCTGCAAGTCCTGCCATGCTACTTCACCTTCAGAAAGAAAAGAGTTCCACAACACTCCCAAGGCCTTGGTTTGCTATCAAACCCAAAGCAGTGCAGTCGGACGGGCCATAACGCTCAATCCATAGCCATCTCAAGAGAGATTTTTGGGAAGCATGACCCTCCGCTGGGAACTCGACTGTAGAGTGAGGGTATGAAAAAAATATATATACCAAGCATCGCAGGTTCCCCCATATGGCAATCCCTCTAGGAGCATTCCGTAAGCAGCACGTGGTTGTAGTCAAGGAGCATGAATAGAGGATCTGGCTAAAGAGGCGAGAGTGAGACAGGGCAAGTCGTAAATCATACAGATGTTGGTCATGGGGGATGGCGTGATTGCTCTGTTAGCACCGAGTGCGTGACACTTTCATGTCTAACATTCTCCAGGATTGTGGTGTTGAGGCAGATGGAGTGAGGAGAGCGGAGCGGTAGGGAACGGAGCGAGGTAGGATGAGGTGGAAGAAGAATGAAAGACAGGATGGATATTTAGCCATAGAATCAATTGATGGCGCAGTCCACTAACGGTGTCTGGCAGAGATTTGTTAATGTGAAGCAACATTTCTGAATCCGAGCTAGACGGTAAGAATAGCTATCTACCTGCTTTTTTCTATGAGATACTGTTCTAGACATGCTGTATGCGATCTGCTCATGAAGCCACATGTCGTGATGGTTCTGTGAGACTGAATAGCTGTAAGGAGGTTGCCAACCATGGCCCGCTCTGATGTTTGCTGAAAGTACCGATGCCGTCTAATATCTGCTGTGCTTTGGTTGTAAATGAGCTCTGAACCTTGAAGCTCTAGTAGATTTCCACTGCTCGCCGTAAAAGCGCTGCGCTGGACCTGCCGTTGCTGTGATAAAAGAATGCTGTGCTTTTGACCCATAAATTATGCCCTGCTATGAATTTGTGTCCTGTTTGCTCTGCTCCACCTCTCCAACCAGGTATCTCTGTCCCTAAGTGCTTACCCGCCACCGTGCCTCCCATTCTCCAACCAGAGCGGATAAGCAAAATCACGGTTAGTAATGTCTCCTGTAATCAGTCGCTTTCCTGCCCAAACTTGACCAGCGAAAGCCACCTTGCGATTCTACCGCCCATCACTAGTGCTGTTACTTCATGGCCTACAAAGTCAAGGCGCCACGCAGCAACTCTTCGATTAGCTCCCATTCTGCTGCACCAACTTCACGCATCGTCTTCGAGCCCAGGTTGCCCTGGAATAACGCGAGTTTATTATAGGGCAAGTCTGAAGGGGGCGTAGATGGATGAAGAAACAAGCGATTGGCGTAGAACTACGAGCAAGAACGGATTAGTTTTCGATGCTGCTATGGCTAGACAAGCATCAGGCGATGGGCTAGAGAAATATGGGCTGTATATGAAGTTGAAGGGGGTCTGATGAAAAAGGAAAATGAGATGCATTGCATGACAGGAGAATGCTTCGTGCATGTGATCAAGGCTGTAGAGGTAGAAGTAAAGATGCAGTGAGCAAGGGTAGAAAAGAGCAAACTCTTATGATCATGGAATGAGCACAGAGAAAGTCGTCGAAATTAGCGGTAGAGTATGGACTAGCTTACTCACCTCAACAACGTCCTCGTCTACTCCAGCCTTTCGCCCAACAGCTTCGAGAGGCCACAACTGTGCCAGCGGACTCATCGGAACCTTGGAGCCTGTCATACCTGCCAATTGACGGAGCTCCCATCGTTGTCTGTCGCTAAACCCGTAGGCGTTGAGTCCAGCCATCAGCAGGTCGTTAAGCAAGTTTTCTGTAAGACCTGGGAATCCTCCACGGTTCATCGCGCTAGTAAGGGTTTTGAGCTGATCACGCGTGGCTGCGAAGAGTTGGTCACGGGTCGTAATGGTATAGTTGTCGACAGAAAACCAAGGGAACTTCGTGAGGGTGCTGATCATGCACTCATATGCACGTTGAGGGCATTTCTGGGTGTAGCTTGACTACTCGTGGTGTCAGTACAGCACGTATGAGGAAGGATTATGAAATCTCAGCAAAAGAATGATAGGCTAATTAGATGTACTGGCAGCTGAAGAACTTACACGATGAGGCTGCTCTGCATGCCTCACAACCATTACCATCTCCTCTCCAGTCACAAAGGACTTGAACCCTGTGTTGAAGGGTTCATCGCTCGCCTCGATGATCGGCACTCCGCCCTCCCAAACCACGTTCTTCGCTCGAGGGAAGAGCTGTTTGAGCAGCTCGTCTTGCGAGCTCAGCTCGACATCGACGGCTCTATCGCCCAGCCGAAGCTGGTGGCCCCTCGTGTTGCATTTGTTGACGGCGGCTGAGGCGTCGCCGTTGCTGAAGAACTCCACTAGTCCTACTTAGCGACACAGCTAATAAAGGTAAATACAGGCGACTTACCGTAGCAGTCCATCGTCTTGCCAGTGGACCTATCCATAATTATATGGATAGGCACCCCAAGATCTGGGGTGACAATCTTGGCGTTGCGGCCAAGAAAGCCCAAGACTTCCTGCTTGGTGAGGGAGTATGGGATCTGTTGAGGTCGTCAGCGGACAAATAATTCCAAGGCTCGAGTTTCTGCCATGAGAAATAATGGTCCCTCAATCAGGACCCCACTAGCATACATTGATGGAAGTTATGGGGTGCAGAAGAAAAGGAAGGGTGTAGGGAGAAATCGAGCAAGAAGCAAGAAAAAGTAAACCAACATCACCCAGTTGAGGGCTTAGCGTGATTGAGCTAAAACGAAGCCCTAGCTCATGATCTGGTCTAGTAAAGTATGAGAGCCATGTATAAGGACAAGCAAAGCTTGAAGCGTAATCTGCAACACATTGCACTCGTGAAGATGACGAGAAGACACGAAACCGACACGCCGCCTTTAAGTTTTACTTACATTACCGATTTTTACGACGCCCCATCCCGCCGGCTTCGTATTTTTGGCTGTCTCGGCAAAAGGAACTATCTCTCTGCTCATAGCCATGGCAAGACTTGGTTGTCCGTTACGTGTCAGCTCTTGAAGTCTAACGCTCGCTCCTCCTATGGTTGTAGGGAACATGTCGTCGGACCCTGGACGGTACGGTAACATGGGCAGTGATGGCTGCACGGAACTCTGTCTACCAAACCGATGTGACCAATCCATGTTACGTGAATTGGCGCCAGTATGATAAGCAGCCGATGCCCGTTGAGTCTCTTGGTGCTGTCGTGGAAAATCAGACGATTGCTGACTAGGTTCAGGAACAAACAGCGAACGGCTGCCAGCGTTCACACCCGACGCTGCAACACTGGGGTAACTATGAGGAGCGGTATACTGCTGCTGAGGAACCGGAGCTTGAACAAAGGCATCGGTATAGTGTGGTTCGCCATACACCGAATATTTAGATTGCATCTGGGGCGCCATAGGATACGGGATATAATATGCGAAAGTAGGCGTGGAAGACATATTCTGTATACCAGACTTATACGGAAGCGATCCAAAGCCTTGGGAACCCCATTGCTGCATTGGGACATGGCCATCGTGGTTCATAGGGCCTCTTAGCACTGGGCCTGGTAGAACTGGCTGACGGTCTATGTTTGACATCGACAGCCAAGAGTTAGCACCAATAGGTGGGGGCTGGTATGATATCACTCCAGTATCTGGATACTGCTCGGAGAACTCGGAAGATGCAGCTTGATGATAGCGAGCGCTCTCGTTGCTCTCGGCAAGACTCATCTGGTATTTCGCTCCATGGGTTTCTGTCGGCGACAACACTTGTGGACCATGCCACGCTTCTAGATCACTTACTTTGACTAACGGTTTGGTCGTACTTGCATATCTTGGGATGACGTGCCGAGCAACCGGATGCGAAAGGGGAACTGCTACCTGCCTCAATAACTGTGCGTCTTCCTGCCACAATGACTGTGCGTCTTCCTGCATCGATGGCTCTGTATCTTCCTGCCTCGATGAATGTGCGTCTTCATCCTTGGGCTTGGCTTGCCGTGGCGGTCGTTCACTTAGTCTTCCGGTGAATGTTTCTGGGTCTGTCATCTCGTCGAGCATGAACTCAATCACGTTAAAGAGCTCTCGCCGGAGAGTCCCGAGGGTAATCCAACTTCCGTTAACTCGCATAATGGATGCAAACTCTTGCATATCCAGCTGCGGAAAAATCCCGTCCTCACCACCGAATACGGCTCTATAAATTTGCGCGCGGAGCTCCCCTCGTCCACAGAGGCGACAATCCTTTAGCCAAGGAGCGGAGCCATCTCTACATTTGTCGATAACAGCCGACAGATTAATGACCTCTGATTTAGCAGCGCGACTAGTTCTTAAGCATTGTCAGTACTCTGATGGGAATAGTATCCATTTCAGACTTACGGATCAGTGCCCATGCGCATTGCATAGCGGGACAGGCCAAAGCTTCTCTCCATCCAGTTCTGTCGTGCCCGACGATTGAGTGCCGACTTCGTTAATAGATCCGCCATGCCGGTAAAGCCATCCTTCGTTGCCTGTTCTCGGCTTACTTGAACAGTCAGATCGCGAGAATTGAGGCCATTCTGTTTTCTTTCATCTTCGGTGATGGCCATTAAGCCTCTTGACAGGGCTTGGGCTGTATGAAGCCGGTTGTGGTTGTGATACTGCTTGCCATCCTCGATGATTGCCTTGGGTGAGATGATGACGACCGATTTTTGGTCGGGTTCGCGTCTGTACATCGACTCCGGCTTATTGAGCCAGTAGTTGTCCCACACACTTTCATTCCATGGGCCGGCTCCTGGCACGAGAGGCGGGCTGATTTTGTTCGGAGTTTGAGGCAAAGTCTGCGAGGTAGTAGAATAATTAACACTTCCAGTTTCGTTGTACGAATTATCTTGACCTAACACGTTTTGTGGAACTGGATTCGAAGAATTGGTCCCCTTTCTCGGCGGAGAACCGATGTTCCCATACTCTCCGAATGGATTTCCTTGACCAGAGAAGCGCTCTAAAAGTGGATCCGAGGATTCTTGGCCTGTTCCAAGATGGCAAAGCTTCGGAGTGGATGGACGACCTATCTGTGTACTCTTATAGGGTTGCATATCAGAAACATCATGGTCGGCTGTTTTTCCATAATTCTCGAGTTCAATGTTGTGAAGTTGTTCCAGCGTCGACATGCCTTGCATAGCATTCGCCGAGTTACCAGCTGCTTCTCTGAGCTTCCCATATGCGGTCAGGCTACCTTGGTGCTCTGGTGGAAGATAGACGCCTCCATGCTCTCGGTCTACCGAAGATCTTGCCGACTACGATATGTGTTAGCCCGAATAAAAGATTTGCTTTGAGTATTGCTTTACCTTGGAAGCAGTGTCTCCTATTGTTGGTGATGATGGTGCTGGATCTATGACAATGCTGGGGACCCTTGAAGACGCTGAAGCGATGAAGGTAGTCTGAGGTGACTGTAATGGGGTTTCGGGCTTTCGCTCGGCTGACATGTTGCCATGAACACTACCGGAATTGTGTGAATTGTTGAATGGAGAGCTGGGGTCTGGCATCAAGACAAAAGGCCGAGATGAAGGTGAAGTGAATGCTGAGGCGATTGCCGGTGCGGATGGTTTCGAACGACCAAGCTCATAGAGACGGACTTGTCTAGTTGGCTGCATTGTTCAAGAGCTTGAACTGTTTTTTTGAGTAAAGTATTCACAGTGACATCCCTTGATGTTTGGTGCTGTGGAAGTCAAAGGAGTCAGCCTCGACAAGGACCGAATGGGCAAGTGCTGATAGAAACACTGAGACACAATAAAGAGTAATCAAAGAGAGAATAGAGTAAGCCCATAAGTCTGGCGTCATCATTTCGCGAATAACACCGAGTAAGGTCTTTGAAAAAGCTGAGGGAGTGAGACCATGAAGTCGGGGGCTCACCGGTGTTAAAAGAGACACAGTTGTGCATACAGCTTATGCACAAGGTTATGCCTGTGCTAAGATGAGCTGATACTCACTGAGTGTCACATGTGAAAGCACCAGCAAGATATGAATGGGGAAGAAGAATTCGATGCAAGCTGCAAGCTGCAAGCTGGACTGGGAGTAGTCTCGCAATTTTGGTGTTGCCAGCGAGCCTTATCATACATCAGGGGAGGAAAGAGAGATTCTTACACGGTTGTTCAACAGTTGCCACTTGATCCAGTGGAGGTGACACAATGGATGTCGAGGTTGACATTAATTAGCTACTCACACAAGGCCTAACCTGCAATATCCCAGGCTATAGGATCACGATCTCGCACATTCAAGTACGCGGAACACTGGGGATCTCAACGAAGATGTGACGCAGAGCATGAGAGTAGGATGGAGGATGGAGGATAAAGAGTGGAAGAAGATAGAGGTCGTGTTGAGCTCGCGATTACACAATAACAGCCGGGAAATACGCTAGAGGCCCCGAAACCCTACTTCGGGAACAGCTGTGAATGGTTCCAGGCTCCGATGACCGGCTCCTACTGGTCTGCAAGGCCGGCTGATGTCTTATCAAACCTTGTTACCAGAAGAGGATATTCGTCCCAATGTCAGTTGCTACTGCACGTGCTTAGTGGCTACAAAGGCAAACCTAAGTGAAGAAGTTAAGATATGGGAGAGACGGCCTGCTCCACCGGCGCTATCGGATCCAGACGGCTCCGAAAAGGGTCAAACTCTTCCCACAGGGTTCTGATATGATCCGTCCTTCGTATAGATCAGATAGTAGGGGGCTAAGGTGAATAGCTGAAGTACGATGGCCATAGCGTGTTCCGAACCATTCTGAAGAATATTTCCAAGGCAAGAAGAGAGTCACGCGTCAGAAGGTATCGGCCATTCCCCAAAGATGAGCCACGGATTAAGATGGTTAACACCGACCTTACGTTCATTAACCTTTTTTCACTCACCCTGATATTTACCGGATACCTTTGGTCACCATTGAACGGATATAACCAGTAAGCCACTAATCGATAACAAACGCCACCCTGTCAGTACAGGAAGTCGATTACTTAACCCTTTCTCGAAAATTGTAGCATACCACGACCCGTTCCCGTATATGATGTCCTGCGTAGACAGATTGACGCTTGTCTAATAGTGACCCATGGCATGAGTATCTAGGTGGCAGAACCTTTCAGTGCCGGCTATCCCAACGTCCTGACAGCTTCGTGCCAGCGCTCGGATGCTAATTGCAAGTGAGATCATTGCCTCTCTCGAGCGGATACTTCACCTCTTGCATTGAGTAGCAGCAGATCAACGGCTTCTTACACAGAAAAGCGCGTTCGGGGAAGTCTAGCCAGCAACCGCTTCCACTGACTTCCTCTCAGGAGGCACAATTGAAGAGTGGCAAGGGGATTTCCCAAGTATAACGCAAATCCTCTTTCTGGCTCCGGGCATTGGGAGATCGAACAGCGCCTTTAACGTAATTCAGGGGCCATCTAGACGACAAGCATTCTGGGCAATCGCCATTCCGAAGCGAAATAGTGCACAGCGTCCACTACAATACGATAAGATTACGACTAGTATCCATTATCAGCAGGCTGTTATGCTTTCGAAGCAGAGACAGGGTTGATGAAACAGCAGAGGCAGCAAAGGAAGCACGCTCAACAACGAGAGCTTGGGAACAATGGCCCACGTTACAGGACAATGGGACAGGGACCCAAAGGCGGATGTACGAAGGATGGTAGATCAGAGTGAATATCTCACATTGGGCTATAATGCGGATAGAAACGACAGCATACATTACCTCGAATGTGGATAGGTGTCTCGGCTTGCCTGGATAGCTATGTGCGATCGCAGTTCAGATCAAGGCATCGCTCGAGCTCTATGGGTCAGCTTCTACGCAGTTTTTGTATGTTCAGGGGTTTGACCGATTCATAGTAATGAGCATAAGACGTTAGCAATGTACACTTTACCTACCTACCTAAGGCCATACGGGCGATTTGCGCCTGCCTCTTCTACTGCAGCGTAGCCAATTTAGACACAGCGAGCACTTTATCTTCGGTTAGGCCCTGCGAGACGGTTAAGGTATTATTTGTATGTTCAGCGAGGAACGAGAGACCCGGACTCTGAGGAGTAATACTTGGGGCTTCATAGACATATAACATCATAAGCTGCCTTGTAAGTGCTAATACTTTCGAGACTGGTAATTCTTTTCCGACGGTACACCTTTTCATACATAGAGGCCAATCAATCGAACTAGACCAGACAATTAGCGTAGCCTTGGAATTTGGCAGGAACGTTGCACGAACCGGCGTCAAAAACGATTCGGCCACGAATCTCGCTCGAGCATTAAGCTTTCTCAATAGTCAGCATGTTGCCCCTTTTGTCCAGCAAGGTACGAAAACAGAAAATGAAGTTGGCAAGCCTGGGGTCCCTACGAAAAGCTTCATTTCCGATATCTCCTTATCAACCTCCTCCATGAATTGTATAATGAAATCCACCAACTTGTGCTTCAGCATCTCTTCCGTATGAAAGTTCGTAATCAAGAATGAAATATCATAACCCTGTGACCCAATGTCAGCACTGCTCGTCGCAAATCCTAACCGCACAGAAACTCTACCTTTATAGCCTTCCTCCTCAATATGAAAAAAGCCTCCGCCCTCTGTGTCAAAAACCTTGTAAACTTGTGCACCAGGATATTCTCAATCTCGTCTGCCTGCTTAATCTTAATACTGACGCGTATGCTGTTGACACTGGGCTCGATCAGAACTCTTTCGTTTTCGTTTCGGGAGACAGTCAGAGGATTGAGCAGGACTTCGGGGGAACTAGCGGCTTCGATCTCGGGGACATTGTGGCGTTCTGAGGTTTGAGAGGCGAAGTTTGAGAGGGCGAGGGCAGCGGTGAGGGATGAGCGGACGCATTGAAGGTAGGGGCGGAGGGATTGGGACTTGGTCGGTATCAGCTTTGGACTGGTAGCGAGGGAGAGAAGAGGGAAGAATAGTCTCCTCACCATCACGACTGTCTAAAATGACAGTGGAAGGCTGGTCTCTTGTCGCAGGTAGTGGAGTTAGGGAGACCTTGCGACAACAGCAGAGAGAACGTAGATCATTTCAATTCCCATTCGGAAATTAGTTTTGTAATGTATAATACCTTTCGGCAGCGGATATGAGGTCGTTACAGGAATTACTACTTTTGTGTTTTGCGGAGGTTTGCGAATATAAGTGCTCGGTTGTGGTCCCTGACGTTGAGTTTGCATTGGCGTGGGCGGCAATAGACTTTGATATTCCTCAAGCTCGAGCACTACACTTAAATTAATCAAAGTGTACTTTTCCTTTCGTCTGTCATTTTGAAACATGGCTGCTATTCAAGGTAACTATCCCCTCGACATGATATTCTTCATCCGCGTTCCTACTAACTCCTTCAATAGTTTTTGTGAAACACCAAGGCAAAAAGTATGAAGTCGAGCTAGATCCAACATCTACCGGTGAAACCTTCAAATACCAGCTCTACTCCCTCACAAGCGTCGAGCCAGAACGTCAGAAGATACTTGTCAAGGGTGGGCAACTAAAAGATGAGGCGGAGCTCTCCACCCTCGGCGCAAAGCCGGGGCAAACCTTCATGATGATGGGCACACCTTCTGGCGGGGATGTTGTACGCCCGGCGGAGAAGATGCGATTTGTTGAGGACATGACTGAGGCGGAAGTGGCCAAGGCCGAAGGAGCGACACCTGCGGGACTGCAGAATTTGGGAAATACATGTTATCTGAACTCGACTTTGCAGACATTACGGTCTGTGCCAGAGTTGCAGGAAGAGCTTCAAAAATATTCTGCTTCTGCTGTAGGAGGGCAAGGTTCATCCGGAATGGATCTCAGCCAATTTGGCCTGCAAGGATCGTTCGATCTCACAGCGTCTTTACGGGATCTATACAAGCAAATGTCCGAGACACAACAAGGCTTCCCACCGCTAATATTCCTCAACGCTCTGCGGACAGCATTTCCTCAGTTTGCACAAAGAGCAAAGTCTGGAAACGGCTACGCACAGCAAGACGCTGAGGAGGCGTGGTCACAGATTATTTCACAGCTACGGCAGAAGCTGAAGACGAGAAACGCGGTTTCCAATGGTTCAGAAGTCAAAGATGCAGATATCTCCTTCATCGACAAATACCTCGCTGGTCGCTTCGAGTCTATCCTCGAATGTGATGAGCCCGCAGCCAAAGAAGCAGGCGAAGAGGCCGTCCACAGCGAGGATGTATTCCTCAAGCTCGACTGCCATATCAACAAAGACATCAACCATCTCCGCGACGGTATTCTCGCCGGCCTTGAAGAGAAAATCGAAAAGCGCTCCCCGACCCTTGAACGTGACACCATCTACACCAAGAAATCCCGCATAGCTCGCCTGCCCAAATACCTTACCATACACTTTGTTCGTTTCTTCTGGAAGCGTGAAGCCCAGAAAAAAGCAAAGATCATGCGCAAGGTCTCTTTCCCTCCCGAATTAGATGTAGTGGAATTCTGCACAGAGACGCTGAGGAAGCAGCTTGTCCCTGTGCGGGATAAAGTTCGCGAGGTCCGCAAAGACGAGGAAGATGTTGTTCGGGCGAGGAAGAGGCAGAAGCTAGCGCACAAGCAAGAGGAAGACCGCGCAACTGACGCCAAAGCCAAAGACCCTGCCGACGAAAAGAAGCTGGCCGACAAAAAAGAAGCAATGAAAGCCAAGCAAACCGCAGACGGCGACACTACAATGGACGACGCCGTCTACAAAACCGACGCTGAGCACGATGCCGAGCGCGCCGCCTCTCTCCACCAAGCTAAAAAAGAACTCTTCGCCCTCATCAACCCCGACCTAGCAAAAGACGACGGCGCCAACAAGTCCGGACTCTACGAGCTAAGGGGACTGGTCACGCACCAGGGGGCGAGTGCCGATAGCGGGCATTACACGAGTTATGTGAAGAAGCAGGGCTTGGTGGATCCGAAGACGGGGAAGCGGAAGGAGGAGGATGGGAAGTGGTGGTGGTTTAACGACGACAAGGTTAGTGAGGTGGAGGCGGAGAAGATTGAGACGTTGTCGGGTGGTGGTAAGTCCTTTCCGGCACCAAGGGGGCGCTTGACGATGGTGATGATGGCTAATTAGTGTGTAGGTGAGAGTCATTCTGCGCTGATTCTGCTTTATCGAGCGATTGACTTGCCTACCGCTGAGGAGGTCAAGGACTAATTGCTGTCCATCTGGCACGATCGCGTTTGCATGGCTTGGTTAAAGCTGGCCCCTCAATGTCGATACGATTTCTACGCCCCCAGTGCTCTTAGATGATGCATTAGAAATGCGAGCATAGCGTGGCAAGAGCTTTTTTAACGACCTAGAAGGACTTGCTTGTAACGGTGAAGCATAACCCAAAAAGAACGTCCGCCATCTCGAACTCGCTCTCCAAACACTTTTTCATTTCTGGTTCTTTGCATCTTTTTAGTTGTTGTTGTTGGTGCACGGCGGAGCTGCACTTTGATAGTTCTGCCCATCCACATCCCCATTCTCTACCATCTCCCAAACCAGCATCAACCCCCCCCCCCAGAAACCCGATAATAACCAACCCTCCCCCCCCTCGAATATAAAATATCTATGGCCGCTAAAAGCACTTTTTCAATCCCCTCTCTCCATCTTTTTACCTTCTCCCCCCCCACCCAAAAAGACTCACTCCGCGCCCCCTCTTTCCAACAACTCCCTCGGTCTCTCCTACTTGACACGACACACATTCTCCCACCCTCGATGGGGTGGGTTGGGATGTGGATGTACCGCCAACTTTTCTTTTAGGGGGGCTGGCTGGGTTTACAGGGGTTTGAAATCGGGGTTTCTTGCGACATCCTTAGTGCAAAGGGGTTTTTTGCCTCTTTGCTCTTTCTTTCTATTGTTAGCCCACAACTTTTTCTTTTTTTCTTTTTCGGAATCTCGGGGCGAAGGAAAACCCCAGTCTTTGGTGTGTGTGCGGGAGATGGAATGGGGTCTTCTGCGGCTGGGACGTGGTAGGGTTTGGGTTGGGTTGGGGGGGGGGGGAGGGGTTCTGGTGATTGGGTTGTTGCGGGGGGTTCTGGTGATTGTGTGAGGCGTTGCTTTGAGGCGTTTGAGGGTTGGGATGTGGTAGGTTTTGGGAGAAGGTGGGGGAGGAGGAGGGGGAGGGGGTATTGGGTGGGTTGGGTGGGGTTTGGGTATAGTGGTGATGTTTAGAATATGGGAATCTCGATACTTTTCCCTTGTTGTTTTCATTCTGGCATAAAAGCAAAATCTTCAACCTCAGCCATTTATATCCCTCGTCCAACCCTCCTCGCACCCTCTAAATTCACCCCTCCACCCCGCGCTCCCATCCTTATCCTGATCCCGCATATCCATCCCCCCTCCCCCCTTCCTCCCCACCTCACCTATCTACATCCTCACCCCTATCAGTCCCAAGACTTCCAACCCCTTCTTGTATGTACTCTCAATCTACCACGTCGACGCGGGCTAGAATATACATACCCACCCAGGGGGGGTCGCGCAAAAAACAACGAGAAACGGAAACAAGAAAGGGATTCGCGTTTCCTCTGAAGGTGGATTTGGAATATATTATCTGTAGCGTGGCGTAGATTGCTTTGCGGAATGGAATGGAATGGAAAACTCAAGGGGGAGACGATGATGAGCGTGATTCGAGCGCCGAGAAAAGAGGAGGGGAGCGAGCGCCTAGGCCTCCATCCACCTACAGTAACAGGAAACCCCTTCATATAGGAGCCTATTTTAACTGAAGCGACATCTCCGCAGAGGAAAAAAGTGGTGGTGAAGTGGAGGAGAAGGTTGGGAAGGGTTTTTTGGGGGTGATTGGAATGATGGAAGCGGTGATGGAGGGGGAGTTGATTGGGATGGTTGAAAGGAAAGATTTTGTAAGGGGGGGAGAAGAGGGAGGTGTTTTATTGAGGGGGATCGAAAGGATTAAATAGAGAAAGAAAATGAAGACGGGATGGTAATGACAGGAATTTCATTCATCATGTTCCAAAGAGGAGGGGGAAAGAACGAGGAAAGCGAAATACTCGGGGCTTTTGTTCCTCCTCCCCCTCCCCCCTCAGCATCCCTCACCCCCTTCGAACCAACCTCCCACCCTCCTTCTCACACCGCTTCACCCCTACTCACCCCGCCCCCCACCTCCGGGGAGCATCAAAAATCGAGTCCCAAAAGCCACCACGATACCCACCCACCTCAGAATCCCCACGCACATCCACTGTCCCGCCACTATCCTTCCCCCTTTCGTCCCAAAACTCCCAATATCCACGTCTCACTTCTCCGCCGCCCCCCCCCAAAATACACACCAACCCACCCCCCCATCTTCTTCTCTGCCTAGACAACGACAACCACAACTGGCTTTTCATGACAGAGATAATCATCGCACCCAACCGACGAACGCCCGCCTACCCCGCCATCTACTAGAAACCATCCCAGCGAGCCCATCCCCATTCCGTTCCGCTAGGTAGCACCCGCGTCCGACGGGGCCCGGCCCGATGGGGGAAACGATGCTGACATGTGGGTTTCAGGGGTCTGACGGGTCGGTGGGTTGGAATGCGGTTGGGGAGAATGGTGATGGTGCGGTGTGGTGTGGTCGGAGGCCTGGAAACCCCCTGTAAATTAGCCAATCCGCCCCCAAAATTGGAACCCGCCCGTAGCGATTGGTTGTTTCGAAAGGCATGGGCGGTGGATACCTGGGAATGGGATCTGCTTTGTGGAGTGTTTTGTTAGGCGGATTAAGCAGTTGGGAAACAAACGAGTTCTCTTTCTTAAAGAATAAGCGTGGGTCAGTTACTCGAGGTACTCGGATGAATTGATCCCCTTCAGAAAAACAGTTTCGCGGACTGGAAGAGAGAAGTCAGACACGCAGACTGCGCTATCCACCACTACCGCTGGCATGGCACTACCGCACTGTTGCCCGTATTCCTATGATATTATTAGTATGTGGCTTTCCGTTGATGAGTAGATCTCCCGCATAGAGGGCAAAAGAGCGGAAAAGGAGAGGTATGGAAAGCCGCACTTGGAAAAGAGGCACTTCCGGCTGCGAGATGGTGAAGCAGCAGTGAGCGCAGCGTAGGTGTGATTGTCGAGAGAAAACTGAAACTGGGCGAGGAAGTCGGAGCTGTGATGGGAGAGAGGGTGGGGGTGTAGGATCGGAAATTGGTTCTTTTCAAAGATTGATGGGAATGTACTGGGATGGTGGGTGGAAGAGGCTCCTTTCAAAGAGTAATGTAACTGCGCTGTAAAATTAGAGTGGTGTTGAAAGAGGAATGCTTCATGCCAGGCACCTATTCCAGTTACTTGGAGAGAACGCACCTCTGTTGCTATCTGCCTACGTTGCCTCTTAGCCGGACCTCGCGACCATAGAGAACCGCAACATTAAAGGGTAGGCTCTAGCCTGTGCAGCCACAACCACTTTCCACAGAAACGAGTTGGGTAGAAGAGAAATTATTATCTGCAGAACTAATTGATGCTTGAATCGCCGAGTAACATCGAGTGGGAAAATTTGTATCAGACAGCCTCCATATTCCCCCGTGTGCCGATCCTTGCTGCGAGTACGATTACACGAGCTTTCAAACAAAAGAAACATATGCGCTTGCCCTCGAGTTGTAAAACGAGGAGACAATTTAGAAAAAGCCCGACATCGCTGAAAGACGCACGCTTTGAATTCGAATGCAACCGCCGAGTCGGGACGCTGGAACCTTGGATTTTCGCCGAGGATGCCGAGTGAAATATGTACGAGTTGTTGGTGTTGCAATTGAATGGATCGAGTAAATCGAGCGGTCTATGAGCATCGCGCAGAGAAAGATCGAGGTGGATGATGGCGTGTGCGTGTGCTCTTCCGAACCAGCGAAAGGATCGTCCGTCATCCGCGAGAGTGTGGCACCTTGATTCCTTAAGCTCTGGAACCATATCCTACATAGCCCTCCTATTTAGCGTTTTGAGCATATCACTATCCGTGCTCGATCTCCCACCTTGACCTTCTCCCGAGCTAAGCAAATCCCTAACCGCCATGCCAGAAGCCCTATTTCCACCACTGCCACCTTCTCCACTTGTTCGACCCGGTGGTGGTGTACGTCCGTTATCCCGCGGAGGAAGTACTTGCGGTGGATGCAGACCACCAGGATAAGTATATGTGGTGGAAGTAGACGTTGTGCTACCTTGAGGAGATCCAGAGGCGCGCGCATCGTAGGAATACGCTGACTGGGGTGAACGACGCGCCGGTTGCGGTGGTGGAGGATAGTACGGTTGCTGACCCTGTGGCGGATATGGTGCCGATTGATACGACGTCGCAGATGACGCGGGGGAGACGGGAACGAGCTGGGTCGGATCGGGGTATTCGTAACCGCCATTACCTGACCCGCGACGACCACCCATTGGGGGACGACCCTGGTATGGATGTGAGGACGATGTTTGAGGTGGGGGAGCGACTGCAGGATGGGAATGTTCGTCGCTACGGGGACGCTTGCGACTCACTTGATCTTTGGGATGGGGAGCCTGTGCGAGCCCACGATCATCGTAGATCGGACCTTGATAGAGATGTGTTGGCGAAGGCATTGGGTAACCGTGCGGAGGCTGGGGTGGGTAATTGGGATCCTGCCCAGGGTGCATCTGGCCTAGAGGTTGACCATGCGCGCCGTAAATTGCCGGTTGGCCTTGCTGAGTGTAGATCGGTCGACCACCACGCTGAGGCGGCATGGCCGCCGAGTTGCGGAGATGTGGGTATGCGGTATGCGCCGGAACAAACGCTTGCGCCTGGGAGGATACCGGTGTAAAGATACATTCTTGCTGAAAGCGTTGGCAATTGGTGCAGCGACCGTCCTCGGATGCTTCGAAGCCCGAGCAGCGAATCTATGGCTTGGGTGTCAGCACAGGCGGCTCTGACATGCAGTTGATCGTCAACTCACTTTGCGCCTCCTGCAGTAACGGCAAGCAATGGCTGTACGCTGCCTCGGCGCTGGATGGCCGAGACTCATATGCTGTGGAGGACCACCACGCGGATCTTGCGGGTGTCCTTGATACATGTCATAGGCAGGAAGTCGATACATGTCTTGATGCTGCTGGTGCTGAGGTGGAGGTAAGGTAACCATATCTCCCGACGATGAGGTTGACGGATGTTGTTGGTAGGCTTGTGGATTTGGTGGTCCCTTCATAAGAATTAGCGAGTGACGTCGAGGTCCATCACCAGACCACAGTGCGCAGAGCTTGCGTACCCGATAATTCAAAACCTGCTGTGGTATTGGATACGCGCCTCGTGGTGGTTGACTTTCCCACTGTGGAGGCGGATACTGTCCCTGCTTATGAGGGTCGCTTGACATTGGGCAAAGGGGCGGCCGAGTGAGTAATCGTCGAGTCCTTTGGGTGGACCTTGATGCAGCGGAGCTCACTGTACTACCATGTTCCGAACACGATAGGACCAAATGATGTCGGGTTGAGTTGGCGTTTGGAATAGGCGGTGAAGGGTAACACACCAACAGGGCGGGAAGAGACTTGCGCGGGATTCGAGGGTTTTTCCACCTGTTGAGCGAGTAGCAGAATGCTAATGGATCAAGACACACATGAACTGTTTGTCGAGATCAGTTTTATGTTGCTGATGTTGTGTGAACGCTGGTGTTGTTGTGGTTGTTGTTGTTGTGGTGGTGGTGTGATTCGAAAGGATGATGGTGATGATCTTTTTAATGTGGTTGTGGTGGTGAATGAAATTGATAGGGAGATTTGGAATTGCGGGACCCAGCTGGGTGGCTCGGTTTTTTTAGGTCCCTTGCTCCTGTGTTTTAAAATTCTGGGAAAAAGCCGGTGCTTGGGTTTTGGGCCTTCTTTGGAATTGGGGGTAACAGACGGCATACACTGTACACAAAGAGCAGCAGTTAGCGCGGTACGGACTACGGAGTACCGTACATAGTGGTCGCGGGCTTGGAAACCTTTTTCTTCTAGCTCGAAAGCTAGTAAGAGTGTCATCCGCCATCCCGATACTGTTTGGTCTCGAATACCAACCATGTAATACCGTAGTCCATACGGAATACGGATACGGAGGTACGCCCTCGATTACCACCATTACCAAGGTACCTACCTTAAGCCAACACTCACACTACGACGAATTGGTACTTCCAAGTGTCCCTTTCTGTCTACTACCGTAAGGGAGGAATCCTCGTATTCTCGAAGTAGCCTCCTGCATGGCTGCGGTAGGGAGCTGTCATCAATACATAAGGTAGGTAGCCTATAGGTAACCTACCTGCGGTTCGGTAACGCGTAGACCAGTTTCCTTCCCCCAATATTGAGGTGGGATCATGCCTGCTTACGGTCGTTGCTTTAACTCCTGACTACCTTGTACATGCG
>JAABUS010002983.1_pt1 | contig 29275 bp, 34 predicted proteins | sample 5560161 | NCBI WGS metagenome assembly JAABUS01 (sample SAMN10711885, study PRJNA513376) | rock metagenome | isolation source: Antarctica rocks | place: Antarctica: Victoria Land, Trio Nunatak nord | collected 2016-01-04
GTTCGTGGTGGTCTATTCCGTGGGGCTGGCGGCGGGCATGCGGAAGTTCGACCGCTACCTCCTGCCGGATTTCCCCTTCCTTGACCTCTTTGCCGCCATCGGCGTCGTCGGCGTGGCGCGCCTGGTTTGGGCAACCAGGCGACGCGCTGCGAAGATCGTGGTCGTGGTCGCGGTGACGGGACTGGTCGCCAGCCAGGTCGTTTCGGTGTTGGGGCAACGCCCGTACCCACTCGCCTACTACAGCCCGCTGCTCGGCGGGGTCGAGACCGCGGCGCATATGGTCATGGTGGGGTGGGGGGAGGGGCTCGACCAGGCGGCGCGCTTCATCCTCGCCCAGCCGGGCGCTGCCACCGCCGTGGTCAGGACGTCGTTCGACGGGACGTCGCTCCTCTACTTCTTGCCGGCGAGCGTTACGCTGCGCCCGTTGGACATGCCCGCCGACCGGGTGGGCCTCATGGCCTGGGCCGATACGGATTATGCAGTCGCCTACATTCTCCAGTGGCAGCGGAGCACGTCCGGAAGGGTGGTTCCGTACCTAGCAAACGTTGCGCCGCTGTTTACCGTGCGGATCGACGGGGTCGATTTCGCTCGGGTGTACGACCTGCACCGCGTCCCCCCGCCCGATTGGATGCTCGCCCCGGCTGGCTGCAGCTGGCGGTTTGACGGCAAGGTCACCTTCGTCGCGTATGGCCCGCGCCAGCCAGTCGAGGGCGAGGCGAGCGGGTCGAACGGGTCGCCGATCGAGCTTGTCTTCCGGACGGACGCGACCAGCGGGGTGCTCCCAGCGTATCAGCTGCGGGGGGCGCGGGCGGTCCGCGCGGTCATCGCGGTGTTGGTGCTTGTCTCGTCGACAAAGATCAGGGTGGCGGGGTCCAGGGTAGCGGCCTCGGCCCGCCACGCGGCGCGCCCCCCCTCGTCCCGCTCGGCGGCCCGCACCGACTTTTTTTGAGCGTCCAGTCCAGCCGCCGCACCGCGCGCGACATCGTCGCCGGGCTGACCCGCACCCCGGTCGCCGCGGCCCACCGGTCGCAGTGGGCGGCCAGTGTGGCATCGGGGGTGGCGCGCAGGTGGGCAATGAGCACCGACGCGGTGATCCCGCCCAGGCGCGGCGGGCGGCCGGGACGGGGCGCCGGCGCGGGGGACCCCGTCTCGCGCCGCCGCCGCTGCCAGCGCTGCAGCGTGCGCTCGCTGACGCCGAAAAGGCGGGCGGCCTCCGCCCGCGCGAGCCCGGCGTCGATGGCTCGCAGCAGGCGGTCGCGGAAGTCCGCCGGGTACTGCTTCATCCTTGGGAGCGTCGCATGACGACAACTTTTCCGCACCCCGCTCTAGACCCTTAGGGCGCTTGGACAACCTATAGACTGAGACTGGTCGCGAACGATCGATCGTTCGTTCGTTCGCTCTATGAAATATTGTTGCCAACATATCCCTTTGCAGCACGCAACCACAACCACTGTCGCTCCCACAACACATCAGTTTACCACTTGACACCCCCCGACCTAGTCCGCTAATCTGGTGTTATTGTAAGCGACATGTGACAGAGAGGCATTTTGCGCACAACTTAAGGGGTATGTCGCCTATGCAGATCACCGACACCGACCAATGGCTCACGATCAAGGATATTACCAGGCGACTAAAGCTCCACCCAAACACCGTCGCGCGCTACGTGCAGGAGGGGAAGCTCAAGGGCGTCAAGGTGGGCAAAGGCTACCGGGTGCGCGAAAGCGACCTCCTCGCGTTCATCGGCGAGCAGAAGGAGGATGGTGGCGCGCGCGTGCTTGTCGTGGCGTCACAGAAGGGCGGGGTCGCTAAGACGACAACCGCCGTCAATCTTGCTGCGGCGCTGGGCGCTCGCTTCGGCAAACGGGTCCTGCTGGTGGATCTTGATCCTCAGGCCGGCTGCGCACTCTCCATCGGGATGGATACCTCGTCCCTGCGCAAGAGCATCCACAACGTCTTAGTCGAGGCCAACACCGAGATGGCCTCGGTGGTCGCGAAGACGGCCTTCGGCTTCCACTTGGCCCCCTCCAACATCGACCTTGCAGCGGCGGAGCTGCAGCTGAAAGAGCTGATGGCCCGCGAGTTCGTCCTGCAGCGCAAGCTGGCGCCGGTCCTGCCCCGCTACGACTTCATCATCATCGATACCCCCCCGACTCTGGGAATGCTGACGATCAATGCTCTCTCGGCCGCCCGCTTCGTCCTGATTCCGATGGCCTGCCAATACATGGCCCTGCGGGGTCTGGATACCCTGCTCGGCACGATCGATCAAATCAGGAAGGACCTCAATCCGCGCCTGAGTCTCCTAGGAATTCTCGCCACCAACTACGATAGCAGGACGCTGCACAGCCGAGAGGTCTTTGATTACCTCACCCAGCTCTGCGAGCGGCAGGGTCTGCCCCTCTTCAATACCTACATCAAGTCCTCGGTCCGCTTCCATGAGGCGCCCAACGAGCACAAGCCGCTGATCCTCCTCCACCCCGAGTTAGAGGGAGCCAAGGCGTACGTCGAAGTGGCGCAGGAGGTGGTCAATGCCTAGAAGCAAGCGTGCTCCGATCGACTACGCGCCACAGTTTGGCGGCATCTTTCGACCAAAGGAAGCCGTCGAGCATGAGCTCGCCGAGCTTGACCGCGGCAGCGACGAGGAGACGATTGCGGGCTCACCCCCTCTACTCGCCCACGTGACGACGATCGAGCCGGAGACCGATAGGGCCGGCAGTACCCTATCTCGCTCATCACCATCACCTATAGCCCGAACGAACGAACGAACGAACGAACGAATGAAGACTCGGCACTCGTTCGATGTCTGGCATGACCAGCTCTTGGCGCTTACCGAGATTCAAGTCGCGCGATTTAACCGAACTGGTCGAAAGCCCAAGATGGGTGAGCTGGTGCAGGAGGCACTCGACGCTTACATCGCGAAGCAGCTAGAGCGGACGAACGTTCGAACGAACGACCGGTCCTATGACAGATCACAGCGGTAGCAAACCGCCATTCCAGGGCTATGCCAGCCCAAACTACACGCCGGTGCCGGACGAGCTCTTCGACGATCAGCTACCGGATTTGTCAGGTGCCGAACTTAAAGTGCTCCTGTACATTATCCGGCGCACGTTTGGCTTCAAGCGGGAGAGCGACAACATCAGCTTGTCGCAGATGCTGCACGGATTGCGCACGAGGGACGGTCGAGGACTCGACCGCGGCGTGGGGTTGAGCAAGAAGACGCTCCTGTTGGCGATCAAGAGCCTAGAGGAGCAAAACATCATCCTCACCCAACGTCGGCGCAGCCAGGAGAAGGGCGACGAGGCGACCGGCTACCGCCTCAACATTCGTGCTAGCGTTCCTCGAGAAGAAAGTACACCCCCCGTGGGGGGAAAAGTACACCACGGGGGAGGGGAAGAAATTCCCCCGGGGCCGTGGGGGAATAATTCCCCCACACAAGAAACAGACGGAGAAACAGATATCGATCCCTCGAAGTTCGAAAGGCCACACGACCATTTGAAGGAGAGGACGAGGCAATCGTCGGAGCGGCAGGTTCGTACCAACCCACCACCGACAGTGAGGGAGCAGGAACGTGTCACGGGTGCCAATGGCTACGCGTCGCTCGGGGATCTCATCGAGTCGCGGCAGAAGAGGCGACCGCCGGACGGGTTCGAGGAGCGCGAGCAACTGGCCGCCTTCCTCACGGACTTCGCGGCGGAGCTGGGGGACGAGGCGCCGCTCTCATCGACCATCACCCGCACCCTCAACATCTTCACGGCGGCCGGCGTGCCCACTGAACGGTGGGGTGACCTCCTCTATCAGGCCCGTGGAAGGACGCAAGAAGCGACTGCCCAGATCAAGAAGCAAACGGCGGCTGCCGGATCGGGATTTCGGCGAAAGAACAAGATGCCCTATTTCCTGGCCACGCTGGAGCAGCTGACGGGGCTGCGTCCGCCGCCGACCACCAGGTCCCTGGACGGTGGGGAGGTGCGCTGACGGGGTGAGCAAGCCCTGCCGTCGGCCAACGTCGCTGAAGCCCCGTAGCGCGCGACGGACGGTGCCGACCACGCAATCTGGGTCCGCACGAGTGGGAGCTGTCCGGGGCCGATGCTCGGCCCTGAGAAGGCCATCCTCAGGGTGGGTCCACAGGGATGGCGATGACTTTGCTCGCTGGGGGACCAATTCCACCGGCGTTGCACTGTATGGACACGGCATGGCTACCGAGCAAAGAAACCGAAGCAAGTGGCCGCCAGGTGAGAACCCCAGGATGAGACGAGCCGCACATACCGCACACCCAAAAGGAAGCGCCAGCGATGGTTGGCGGCGCCCGATTCCTCGTCCTAGTGTGCGTTACTACGGCGCTGGCGGGCCCGCCACACCGCCCTCGGGTGGCTCGATACTGGCGATCAGGATAACCGTCGCCTCCCGACCTACGTTGCGCACACCCCCCGCGATATTCGCTGGGAAGGAAGCCGAGTCACCAACCGTCATGGCGAACCTCGTGCTGGCCGCGATCACTTCAGGCGGCGGCACCACGCTCTCATCGACCCCAGGCGACGCAAACGCCGCAATGGTTGCGGCGCGCATGACCGTGATTGGGACCTCGACCTGAACGGTGACCGTGCCAGTCTTAACGGAGACGAGCGTGACTGAGGGATCGGTCGCCTCGATGGGGAAACTGGCGCCGGGATCAAAACGAATGCGAGCGAGCACGAAGTCGGCTGTGCCGATGCCAATCGCAGGGGTCTGGTGGAACGCAGTCCTCCGGCGACGCGAGCGGGAGAGCGTCGCTGACTCGCTCCTGCATCGCCGTCATGGCCACCTGTTGCAGGAGCATCGAGGGCGAGCCGACGGGGCGAGATCCGCTCGCCGACACCTCTGCGTGTGCAACGTTTCGCCACGCTGGGCCGTTGCGCGGACGCGGGGCGATCAGAAACGGCGAGATTGGCTCGGCGGCAGGGCGCCCGGTCGACCGCCGTACGACGGCGGTCGTTCGGGCTCGGGGTCCCCGCACCGTCGGCGCTGGACCGTTTGCCATATGCACACTATGCATAATTTGCCAAATGATTTCGGGAAAATCCGACGGGAAAATCCGAGGGGGAACGCCGTGGGCGGACCGGGATCGGGGAACCATTACCCATCGGGCACGAAGACGACCACGGACGCCTGCCACCGGTTCGACGTGGCGAGCCTGGCGCGCGGGGGCTGGGTGCGCCCCGGCCGCACCGGCACCACCCGGTGGCTGCGTGGCGAGCAGGAGACGTCCGCCATCGGCTGGGCAGTGCACGGTGAGGGCGGCACCGCCACCGCCCTCGAGCTGCGCTACGCCATCGACGGCGAGGCAATCCAGTACCGCGTGCCAATCACCTGGACGCGGTGCCACTTGGGGGGACGGCGCCCGTGGTTCGTTTGCCCGGGGGCGGGCTGCGGGCGGCGCGTGGCCGTCCTCTACGGGCGCCGCCTCTTCCTGTGCCGTCACTGCCACGACCTGGCCTACCCGAGCACGCGGCACAGCGCCGGCGACCGAGCGCTGCGCACGGCCCAGCGGATTCGCGTGCGACTGGGGGGATCGGCCAACATGCTGGAACCGTTCCCGCCGAAGCCGAGGGGGATGCATTGGCGGACCTACGCGCGGTTGGCCCGGGAGGCGGCGGCGGCCGAGGGGGTCCACCACGCCGCCTTCGTCGCGTGGGCCGAGCGCGAAACGGCCTGGCGCAAGCGGTTGGCCGGCGAGGCCTGACGGAGCGCCGCGGAGCGCCGCGGAGCGAGGCGGCGTCTGAACCGAGCAATGCCGCGCTGCTCCGGTCGGTGCGGCGTCGCGGGTGAGCATGACGAGCGACCCGCCACGGATGGAGCGGTGGACCATCGTCGGCGAGCGGTGCCCAACCTGAGTCATCACCGAGCGCACGTTCGCCCCGGCGGTGTCGGCCCTGGTCGCCGGCCCGGCCCGGATGCAGTGACGGGCGGAGCGGGCGGGGGTGAGACCGCTGGCCCGACGGTCGCCGCGGCGGGCCCGCGCCTTTGGCGCCTCCCGGACAGACCACGCGAACCGCGGCCCCTCGACCGGTGGACGAGCGGACGACCGGGCGACCCCATGACGACAGGGCGATCGTATGCAGGCAGGGCGACCCGGGGTTCGGAGGCCTCAATCGCACGAAGCAGCAACTGCCGCCGGAGTCACTGCGTGAGGGCCGAGCGAGGCCCGGCGACCGCCGCCGGCGGCACCCTGGGCGCCGGCGGCGATGGGGGCAGCGCCGACGACGGAGGATCGGCCCGCCGCGCGAGAGCGCGCCGCCGGTCGCGAGAACGGGCGCCCAGCAGGCAGGCATCGCCGGCGCGGAGCAAACGGGCAGGGCAGGTCTGACCTGCATAGCATGGGTGCATAATCGCGGGTGGTGCGGTGAGAACGTCGCCGAGCGGCGCGCCGGCCGGGGGGGGCGGATTTCGCTCCCTCGAGGGGGCCTCAGGCGTCTCGCCGGGGGATGCTGCGGCTCCTGGCGCGAGCGCCCAGGACGTCGTCGCCGAAATGCCACGCGCCATGAGCTCACGCCGCCACCGGCAACGAAACAAACGCGCCAGGCAACGCGCTGAGATGCCCTGGGAGCAACCACGAGGCGCGAATGAGCGGGAGAGTCGGGGATCGGGTGGTTCGTTGCGCAGGGGCGGCGGAGTGCAGCGAGCGGGCCATCCACGGCGGTGGGGTGTTCCGTGACAGTCTCCGGTCGATCAGCGCTTTGCGGTTTATGAATATTGTCCGCAATCGTTGGGGCGGTGCCTCCTTTGCTCGGCGGGCTGTCGCGGCACCGGTTCCGCCGAGCACCTCCCGCCAGCGCTCGGCGCGCTGGCACGTCGTCTGCTGTATGACATGGATACCCTCCCGATCACGCCGTGAGCCCCGCCGGGAGGACACGGCCGCCAAGCATCGGTTCTCCGCTTCGTGGTTAGAGTGGTCGGAGAGGGGCGATCCTCGCCGGGTGGTGGACGGTCCATTGCCCGTTGGGGAAAGGTGATCCGTCATGGAACGTACCGAGACCCAGTGGCGCTTCCGGGAAGGCGACGAGGTCTACGGCGCCGACGGGGACAAGGTCGGCACCATCGTGGAGGTGCATCCTACCTACTTCGTCGTCGAGAAAGGGATCTTCTTCCCGACCGACTACTTCATCCCGATCAGCGCCGTAGCGACCTACGACGGGGTTGCGGTCTATCTCCGCGTTACCAAGGAGGATGCCCTCAACCAGGGGTGGGACACCGATCCGACCGGCTACGACGAGGCCGCGGCCCTCGCGACCGACGTCCTCCGCCGCGACGCTGATACGGATGCGGCAGCGACGACGGAGACGACGCCCCGCGAGGGCACCGACACCATTCGCGTGCCGGTCCACGAGGAAGCGTTGACGGCGGTCAAGCGGCCGCGCCAGCTCGGCAAAGTCGACGTCGAGAAGCGCGTCGTCGAGGAGCAGCGCACGATCGCGGTGCCGGTGACCAAGGAGCGCATCCGCGTCCAGCGACGAGCCGTCAATCGACCCAGCGACGCCAGGGACACGACGGCCTTCGAGGAGGGCACGATCGCGGTGCCGATCCAGGGCGAAGAGGTCCAGCTGCAGACGCAGACGCGGGTCACCGAAGAGGTTGAGATCGGCAAGGAAGCGGTCCAGCGGACGGAGCAGGCCACCGGCACGGTTCGCCGCGAAGAGGTCCGCGTCCGGGAAAACACGACCGTCGATGCGGCCGAGGCGGCGCGGCGCGATGCGCTGCGGGATATGGAACCGGCCACCCGCGACACCACCGACGTCGCCGACGAACCGGGCGACCTCTTGGATCGGGTTCAGTAGGGATGCAGAGGACGCTCGTCGGAACCGCCAACACCACAGGGGAAGGAGGACCGGATGAGAGACCGCCGCGATCGAACTCGCGTGCGTCCCGAGACGGTTGGGGAGGATCGCCCACCCGAGACGAAGCACCAGGGTCGCGTGGGCGGTTGGTTCACGATGGGCGTCCTGACCTGGACGGTCGTCATTGTGGTGGCGTTGGTCTTCCTCGCCGCCATTCTCGTTGCCGCGCTTTCGCGGTAGCCCCGACCCCGCACGTGCTGCGGGCTGTACCCACCATGATGACGCCTCAACCGTTCGACGATGTCCTCGACCGTGGCGTCTATGATGCACGGCACCGACCATCGCCGGGCTGGCCGGTTCACGAGACCACCGGGAGCCTTCCATGCCGAACCAGCGCACGCTCATCTACGCGGTCGGAGCGGTCATTGTCGTCGCCCTGCTCATCTACTTCGCCCAGAACTGAGCCGAGCGATCCGCCGCCGCCCAGCGAGGACCCCTCGGGCCGCCGCTCCCACGGTGGCTCGTCCTGGCCGAGGACAGGGACCGCCCCCGAAGCGCCCAGGCCAAAAGCGGTCGCCATCGTTGCGCGTGGGGCATCCTGGCGCGGTGGTGGCATGGGCGCCAACCCGTTATCCCTCCCGCTCTAGCACCGCCGCCAGTACCAGGCGCAGCGCCTCTGCCGCTGTCCGCCCCGAGCCCTGCCGATGAACGTGCGACCACGGTGACCCACCCTCCGTTGCAAGCAGCGGTCGCCGTCGGAACGCGAAGGCCCGGAAGAGTGGCCGCATCGGCATCGGGGGGAATCCCGTGGCGGGTCAGGATGGCCGGAACATCCCGCCAGCGGGGACTCACGTCGCTCCCGGGTTCGCACGATCGGGCGGGGCCGCATCCTCTTCATCCCCCTGTTGGCGGTCCGGTCGCTCGGCGAGGTCCTCGACCAGCGCCGCGAGGCCATCAGCCAGCGCGCGCAGGTTGACCAGCGATACCCCCCTCGCCGCAGTCAGCGCCATGGTCACTACCCGTTGCTCCAACACCACCCGCTCGATCACCGCCAGAGGAAGCGCGGCGTTCTCGGCCGTCGGATCGGGACCGCGGCGGGACTTCCGTGGGGCGTGCGAATACATCGGCTGCCACGCCGTGAGATCGGTGGCGGTGATCAGCACCTGGCGACCGAGCCGGCGTGCCGGAAGGGTGCCCCGCCGCACCGCCCGCAAGACGGTGTGGTAGTTGACACCCTTCCCCTGCGCTGCCTGCTTCACCGTATAGAGCGTGTCGCCGTCCACGCCCGTCTTCACGTCGGTCCCTCGGTCAGCGACCGCCTCCGCGTTTCCGGGGGAACCGTGGCTGGCGTAGTCGGTTCCGTCATTCCTCGGGCATCCTCGGGTAGGTCCACGAAAGACCACGGGGCGCTCATCACGGCCACACGCGGCGGCTCGTGACGACCGTGTTTGTCTTCACCTCCGTCAGCGTCAACGTGCCGAGGACGCTCCGCTCGCGCAATCCGTTCGCGAGGAGGTCGAGCCGCCGCACGGCCTGCCCGAGGGTCTCGGCATCGTTGATGACGATGATCTCTCGGCACCCGCTGCCGTCGCAGATCGCGACCACATAGACCGGGACGCGTCTCGACTCAGCCATCGATCATCCGTCGCCACCACCGCCGCCATCGCAACATCAAGACATCAGACGCCGGCTGGTCCGGCTCCGTCGCTCCTGGGCGATTCTGTGCAGCCACGGGGGCGTCGTCGCCAGCGGTGAGCGCCAGAAACCGTCCCTCGAGGGTCCTGGCCCGCTCTTGCCACAGGGCGGCCGCGGCGGCGAGCTCCCGATTCTCCCGCGTCAGGTCGGCTATCACATCGGCTAAAGGCTGCAGGTCGGTACCGCCCAGGGCCACCCCCGGCGCGGTACTTGGTACCACCGTCCGGTCCTCAGGGCCGTTGGGCACCGCCTCATGGGTCGCCGGGTTACCGCCTGGCAGGAACACCGACCACGCGGGGCCGGCCTTGACCGCGTCGAGGGTGCCGGCGGTAATCCGCTTGCGGACAGCACGTTCGCTGATGCCGAGGGCGCGCGCCGCCTCCGGCACCGAGTACCGCACGGCGCTGCCCCCAGGGCTGCCATCCACGGTACCAGGGCCGCGCTCGGGTTCCGTTGGTTCCGATGAGTACCGCCCCTCCATGCGGGCATCATGGCGGACGTTGGCATCAGACGCAAGAGCGGGGGGCTTAGCGATGCATCGCTAAGCCCCCCGCTTTATGCACACCTAACCAGCGAGAGGACGCCGGTCAGTTGACTGGCCCCTATCGCTACGGCGCCGGCGTGCCCGTCATACTTCCCCCACTCCCTTGGGGCTCGATATTGGCAATGAGGATGACCGCCTGCTCTTGGCCATCGTTGCGCACCTCGCCCGTCTCATTGGGCGGGAAGAAGGCCGAGTCCCCTGCCGCCATGGTGAACTCGATTCCCGCGGCGATCTCGTCCGGCGCCGGGATGGCATTCTCGTCCATGCCGGGAGTCGCGAATGCGGCAATCGTGGCGGCACGCGTCACGCGTGTCGGAGCATCAACCCGGATGGTAATGGCTCCGGCTTCGACGAAGACCAGCGCGACCGAGGGGTCGGTTGCCTCGATCGGGAAGCTGGCCCCAGGATCAAACCCAATGCGGAAGAGGCTGAAATCAGCCGGGGTCGCTGGCAGCGTGTCGGCCGTCCCAAAGCCGAGAGGCGTAAACGTGATGCCCTCAGGAGCCATGTCTGTGGCCGATGGCGTCCCCTCCTGAGCTCGTGTGATCGCGCTGACGCGACCGGCAACACCAACGCTGAGGAGAACCGCCACGAGGAGCGGAGCCAGGAGTGAGAACCGTCGCATGAGCAACCTCCCTGCGTGAGCAACCGCCCTGGCTACATCCAGCGAGCCAGGGTCCAGGATCGTAGCAAAGACCACGTGCACACGCGAACGGCCCCGAGCGTGATGCCCGAGGCCGTCATACCACGCGGGAGCTATCCCTCCCTTTGATCTCGAAGCGCTTGCCACTGCGCTATCTCCTTGGGGGTCGGCTCGTAGGTCAGGTCCATGACCGGGAGATCGTCGGGAGACGGATTGTCCTCGGGCATGTATCCCCAGCTGCAGAAGACCGGGTCCGAGGGAACGATGTAGCATCCGCGGTTGCAATCGGCGGGGTCGTAGACGACGACTCCGGCCTGAGTATCCTGCGTCCGTGCGAGCCCGAAGGCGAGCCGACCGTCGCGCTCACGCAGCCAGTCGTGAAAGCCCACTGGCGGCGATGCCTCAATCACACTGCCCGCCGGCGTGACGATCACGAGGTCGACGTCATTCGTCGCGACCGTGAAAGGGCCGGCCTCTCCGAGATGCCGATACCTGTTGTCCGCGTCCAATGGGAGCTTGTCGCGGTCTCCCATTCCTTGGTCAGCCACCACCGCCCCGTAGTTCCGCAGCCACGCCCGAATCGCCTCCCCCGGAATCGTGCCGCCCTCAGTCGGTAACTGACCGACCACGTCACGCTTGAACGGCTGGTGCAACTCCCAGGCGGTCGCATTGACCCGCGAACCATCCCGTAGCTCGACGCCGGCAGCCTCTATCGCAGCGTCGTAGGCGTCCCACGCCGCGGCGCTGGCATCATCGGCTGGTTGCTCCGGGACCGGCCCAGCGGGCGGCAGGAAAGCCGTCAGGATATTCAAGGCGTAGTCCGCCGGACCCGATCCCTCATAGCCCCACTCCATGCCGGTCGGCGAGTGGTGAACGTGGCGCCGCGGGACGTTGAAGCGCTTGAGACCATCCGGGTCGCGGCGGCAGACGACATCGCCGGCGATCGGGTCAAAGGGAAGGTCAACGCGATCATCGGTGGCAGTCATCGCGACCTCCTGAATCCAGTACCGGCCGGCGCAGATGGGGCCGATACCGGCGACGATGCTAACGGGGTTGGTGAGCGTGCGACCACAGCGCTGGCATGATCCCACGCGCGGGGTCGGAACGAACATGAGTTGCATTGGCGCGGAGGTCGGGTCAACGGCGAGCATCTGGCGCTCATGGAGCCAGACGCGCCAATTACGCGGCCAGTCGAGAACGACGGCGGTGGGCATCAGCGTCAGACGGTGCGGACGCGAGCGATCGGCACGGAGCCGGGTGATGGCCTGCTCCTTGGCCGTGGTGATGGCACCGACTGTGCCGCGGCTTCACGTTCACGGCGAGGGCGAGCCGGATGTGCGCTGGCAGGGCGCGTTTGTCTCCTCCGGCGGCCGTGGAGCGACGCAGTCGACGACGATCGTCTTTGAGATCGAACGCGGTGGACGCCTGGGCTGGCACACCGACCAAACCGAGGAGACGCAATACATCATCGCCGGTATCGGCGAGCTGCAGCGCGATGATGGCCCCCTCCTGATCGGACCGGGGACGATCTTCGTGGTGCCGACCAACGTCCGTCACGACGTGGTCAATACGGGTCCGGAGACGATGCGTGCGGTGGCGTTCTTTGCGGCGCCCATGTTCACCCAGGTCTTTGAGGATCTGATGCAGCCAGTCAACACCCACGTCCTGGAAACCCCCAACCGCGGGGGCGAGTGGACGACATGACCTAAACGCATCAGGCTCCGATAGACGCGGATGAATGTGGTGCTGCGCAGCTTCGTCGAGGCGCACACGAAGCGGGACGAGGCGGTGATGTCCCATCGCTAAGGTTGACCGCGTCCCACATACGGATCGCAGCCCGGCTCTTTTCGGTGGAGGCCCGGGCTCGTTCTTGTCGACGTCCGTGAACTCCACCGAATCGCCACGGCACGATAAGGGCCGTTATCAGGGGGAAGGGATGGCATAACCCAAGACGACCGGAAGCGTCACGGGCGTGACCCCGATCTGCCAAGGAGGGGGAGGACCGACGCGCCGGCGAGCCGCGACTTCCTGCCCTGCATCGTCCGCGTGCTAAGGACGGCCGCCAGGCCGAGGGTGACCCCCACCCACGACCAGCGGTCCAGTGGTTGCCCTGCGACCCCGGCCTCGCTCCGGCTTCGAGCAGACGGGGTCAAGGCCGCAGCCCCAACTCCTTCTCGATCGCGACGCCCTCGCGGCGCGCCTGCGCCCAGGTGATGGGGACGGCGTAGATCTCCCCGCTCTGCTCCGCGTGGGTAAGGCGGTCCAGGGCGTCGAGGATGATCCGGCGCTGGAGGTCGCGGTGGAAGGGCACGCCGAAATGGTGCCCCATCATGAAGGGCACGAAGACCGCCCGCGGCGGCTTGGCGTGCTCGGTGACGTCGCGGGCGACCGTGACGGAAACCGTGGGGATGCCCCGTCGCTCGATGGCGCGCTGCACGAGCGCGACCGATTGGTGTCATATCGGTCACGCCGGGGCGAGTAAGGCCGCCTCCGCTCCGTCGGCCACGACGGCTGCGGCGAGCTCCTCCGCGAGGGTTCGTTCGAGGCGCTCGGGGTCCATGTTGTAGCCGATAAAGGAGAAGAGGTGGGGCGTCAGCCCCCCGATCACCCCCTCCGTCGCCATCTCTCGCAGCCGCTCGATGGGGAAGATCACGTTCAGATCCCGGTTGGCGCCCACCGTCGGGTACTTGAGCTGGTGGATCTCCAGGTCGGCGGGCTCGGCCGTCGAGGGAACGCGGCGAAAGCTGTAGTCGCCGACGGGGTGGGCCACGTCGAACGGCAGCGTCCCCTTCGGCTGGACGCCGGCCGTGCTGACGAAGGTTAGCCGGGTCTGGGCGAGCGGCTTCTCGAGACTGGCCAGCGGCACGAGATCCGGCTTGGTGATCATCGAGCCGGGGTAGCGTTCGTTGACCGTCGCCCAGAGGCCGGGGCGGAGCTGCGCGCGGTCGCTAGAGGTTGCCATCATGGATCCACTCCCCCGATTGCTTTACGAGGTAGAAGTGCAGGTCGAAGAACAGGTGCGCCAGGGTGGCCAGATCTTTCATAGCCAGGGTCTCGTGGATGAACTCGCGGTCGGCCGGGAGCAGGTCGAGGAGCGGCTTGAGCGCCTCGATCCAGGCCTTGTCGATCTCCGTGCGGCCCTTCGCCTCGTCACCGTCGCCGAGGTGGAGACGCACGTAACGGATGAGCGCTTCGGTGTCGCCGCTTGCCGCCGCATCCTTCAGGTACCGGAGCGACACCCTTGACCCCTCCTATCCGGGCATCGACGGACCGGCCACTCAGTCTGACCGTCCGGTCACTCCAACGGCAGGATTCGTGCCCGGCCGGCGCGGCCACGCACGATCGGGGGTCGCGAGGCGTGCGGTTGAGGGGCCTCCTCGTCGAGGTCCAAGTAGGTTTGCGGGGCGGTGTTGACGGTCAGGGTGAAGACGTCCGGCCTGCCGTAGTGGCCGACGGCGTCGAAGGTGAGGTGCTCGGCGGGGATCCGGGCGAGGTCGAGGTCGGCGTAGAGGATGGTCTCGTCGGAGCCGGCGGGTCCGGCGAGGCAGTGACCGTCCGGGCCGATGATGGCGCTGCCGCCGGCGAGGAGGAGGGTGTCCGGGGCGATACCGTCGTCCTGGAAGATCGCGAGGTCGTCCGGAACCCGGTCGCGGCGGAGGACGGAGCCGACGGCGACGACGAAGCAGCGCCCCTCGAAGGCGTAGTGGCGGGAGGCGACCAGGTGGAGGTCGCCGACCGTGGGCCAGAGGGCGGCGTGGATCTGCTCGCCGGTGGCGTGCATCGCGTGGCGGGCGAGCGGCATCCAGTGCTCCCAGCAGACGAGGCCGCCGATCCGGCCGAGGGGGGTGTCGTAGACGTCGAGGGTGCTGCCGTCGCCGCGACCCCAGACCAGGCGCTCGGTGTAGGTGGGGATCAGCTTGCGGTGGCGACCGAGAAGGCTTCCGTCGGGACCGAAGGCGACGATGGAGTTGTAGAGGGTGCCGGAGGGGCGGCCGCGCTCGCGCTCGTTGATCCCCATCACGACGGCGCAGCCGGCCTGGGCGGCGGCGGCGCCGAGGGCCTCGGTGGCCGGACCGGGAACCTCGACGGCGTTGGCGACGAGCCGGGTAAAAACTTCCTTGGCCGGCTCGTGATCCCAGAGGGCGGCGCCGGAGGTGATGTCGAGCCAGATCGGGTAGCCGGGCAACCAGGTTTCCGGGAAGACCGCGAGGCGCGCCTCGTGCGCGCCGGCTTCCGCGATCAGCCGGCAGGCCTTGGCCACGGAGGCCTCGCGGTCCAGGAAGACCGGCGCGGCTTGCACGGCCGCTACCTTGATCCTCGGGAACGCGTCGCCCATTCTCCCCTCCTGTTCCGCGGCCTCGTGACCCGACGGCATCGTACCAAGAATGCGCAGCCGAGCACGGCACGCGCCACGAGCGCGGCACCGGCATCATCGCCGAGGAGGCGGTGATGGCAAGAAACGTGCACGTCGCCGCTCTTCGGGGCGACGACCGATGCAGGAACAGTTGGAGGGAATGATGACGACGATGACGACCGACGTGGGACAAGTGCTCCCGGACCTGACCCTGCCACGCCTGGACGGAGGGGAACTCCGATTCGCCGACGTACAAGGGAAGAAGTTGCTCCTGTTCATGTGGGGCTCCTGGTGAGGCTGCCGCGAACAGCTGCCCGGGTGGCAGCGCTTGTACGACCAGCGCCGGCGTGACGACTTCGAACTGATCTCGGTGGCGATGGAGCACACCGGTGGCGACGCGGCGCGGCCGTTCGTCGAGCAGGCACACACGACCTTCCCGACCGTCGTGGACGAACATGGCGTCACGAGTACGCTGCTGGGCTTCAAGGCCGTCCCGAACGGCGTGCTCGTTGATGAGGATGGCGTCATTCGTTGGGCGAAATACGGCGGCTTCTCGATCGACCAGCCAGAGGATGTCGAGGTCGTTGAACGCTTCCTGCGTGGCGAGGACCCGGGGCCGAGTCCGGCGCAGGATGCCCCCTATAGGCTTGGTCCGGCCGCGCGCGAGCTGGTCGACACCAAGCTGCGTCTGGGCCGACTGCTGGATTCCTTCAACCGGCGTGACGAGGCGGTGACGGAGTGGCAGGCGGCGCTCCGGCTGGACCCCCAGAACCTCGTCATCCGCAAGCAGATCTGGGTCGCCAGGTACCCGGAGCGGTTCCATCCGACGATCGATTGGGAGTGGCAGCGCGAGCAGCTCAGGCAGGAGCGCGAGGCCGAGATTGCCGCTGGCATCTGCGGTCCGGACGGCTGCCCGGTGCCGTGGACATGAGCCAGTAACCGATCCCTCGCCGCGGAAGAAAGGGACGGACGTGTCCGATATCGAGCTCACCGATCAGGCGGGGCAGCCGTGGCGACTCGCTGGCGCACTCCGGCGTGGGGCCGTCGTCCTGGTCTTCTACCGCGGCGACTGGTGACCCTACTGCAACGGCCAGTTGGCCGTCATGGCCCGTGAGTACGAGGCGTACACCCGGCGGGGCGCGACCGTCGCGGCGATCGTCATCGACGCGCCCGAGCAGAACGCGGCGATGGTCGAGAAGTTGGCCATCCCGTTCCCGATCCTCTCCGACCCCGACGGCGAACGGGCAATCAAGCCGCTGGGAGTGTGGGACGAAGAGGGGAAGATGGCCACGCCCGCCATCATCGTCCTCGCGCCTGACGGCCACGAGGTGTATCGCTACGCCGGCGTCGACTTTATGGATCGTCCGAACGATGACGAGATCCTGGATGCCCTGTCGTCGCTCGGCCTCCCTACGGCTGAGACGTCCGCAGGGACGATTGCCCATCTGGCCCCGCGGCCGGGTTCCCGGGCCACCAAGCTGGACAATCTCGCCGTCTACATGCGGGGGGTGCGCTTCGCGTCGATGGCGCTTGCTGGCCGTGCTCGTGATCCCTTCGACCAGGCGGAGGCGGAGCGGACGAGTCGGATGGCGGAGCGCTACATCGCCGCCCAAGGGGCGACGCTTCGTCTCGTGGATCAGCACGCGACGTGAGCACACGTGACGGGTCGGTGAATGGCCTCCGACCGCAGGCAAGCGGCATCCATCTCGAAAGCACACTCAGCGAGCGGTGGCCGGTCTTCCAGGACCCACGGAGATGCGATCGGTACCAAGGCGGCGAGGCTTAGCACAGCGGGGGGCAAGCGCACGCCTGGCGCTGGCTTCGATTCGTGGGGTTGTCGAGTCGAACCTGGGCGCCACGACCCGTGGGGAGATGACTGGGCAGCTTGCCACCGCGGCATCGCCGACTTGGGCTCGATGTCGCCGGTGCTGCGGACGCGGGGAATAGCGGCCGATGCCGGTGGAGACACCGAGGAGCGGTCGGCGCGTCGACGACGGGAAGAAAAGGAACGAGATGCGGACCGTCCGCGACTTTGAACTGAAGCGCTTCTTCAATGACAGTTCCGCCAGCGCCGCTCGCGCGAACCTCAGTCCTTCGTTCGCCGAGCCGCTCTCGACGGCCGAGTTACTTGCGCTCGAGCCCGATGCGGCGGCCCAGCTGACGCGGGTACCCCTCTCCTACACGGGGATGCATGGTGGGCTCGAGCTTCGGACAGCGATTGCCAACCAGTATCGGCAGCTTGGTCCCGACGCGATTATCGCCACCTGTGGTGCTGACGATGCCCTGTCGCTGCTGTTCATGGCGTTGGTCGGGGCAGGCGATCACGTCATTGTCCAGAGCCCGATCTATCAGCCGCTGACCTCGGTCGCGGCGTGGTGTGGCGCCGAGATCACCCTGTGGCCAGCCCGTGAGCGGGATGCATGGCAGCCGCACCTGGAGCACCTTCGCCGGTTGCTCCAACCAGCGACGCGCCTCATCGTGGTGAACTTCCCCCATAGCCCGACGGGCTTTGTGCCAGACCACGAGTACCTTGAGCAGCTGAACGCACTGGCCGATGACGCGGGGATCACCGTGATCTGCGATGAGATCTACCGCGGGTTGCCGCTGACGGATGCCGGTGAGCCACCCAGCCTGGCCGATCTCTCCCGGCGCGCCGTCGTGGTGAACAGCCTCTCCAAAGGGTACGGCCTGCCGGGACTGCGCGTTGGGTGGGTGGCGACACGCAACGAGGAGGTCTTGGCCAAGGTGAAGCACCTCCGCATGCACGTCAACAGCTTTGTCGGCGCGCCGAGCGAGTTCCTCGCCACGCTGGCGTTACGCCAGACCGAACAGATTCTGGGACGCAACCTCACGCTTGCCAAGAACAACCTCGCCCGGCTCCAGCGGTTTCTCAGGCAGCACTCGGATCTCTTCAGCTGGCACGATCCGCGGGGCGGCGTGGTGGTCTATCCGCGTTGGCTGGGCGACGAATCGACCACGGTCCTGAGCGAGCGTCTCCTGCAGGAAGCGGGCGTACTCCTGGCTCCCAGCGCCTACTTCGGCGCAGACGAGCGCCATGTTCGCCTCGGCTTCGGGACCTCGACCTTCCCCGCGAGCCTGGCAGCGTTCGAGGAGTATCTCGCGTCACGGCGCCATGGATGACGATCAAGGGGGCTGGTCTGGAAAAGACGTCGCGGCGAGGCTGGCCTGACCGTTGCGCCGGAGCTCTCGCGTGCTCTTTGACGGATGCAGCCAACTAAAGAGCCGGGTGAGCCGCCCGCGACATGTCTGGTAGCTTTGTGCCCCATGAGCGAGCCGAAGCCAATCCTCTACACCCAGGCTGGTTGCCCCGAGAGCCGCACGGTGCGCGACTGGTTGACCGAGCGTGGCGTCACTGGTGACCCTGACGCTGCGAAGGACCTGCTTGCGACCGGCATCTTCGGCACGCCGCTGCTCGTCGTCGGCGACGACAAGGCCTTCGGCTTCCGTCCAGACAGACGCGCCGCCGACCTCCACCTCACGGTCGACCGGCGCGATGACCGCCGGCGTTCGATCCTCCCACGATCGAGATGACTCCTTCCTGTCGTCGCCCCGGCCGGCGCAGGGTCATCCCCTCCTTCCCGGTCATCGCGGGGGCTAGCCGCCCGGCGGCACGGAGGTCATGATCCGCAGCACCGGCCGCCCGGCCACGTTCTCGAGGGGGAGATAGACGAGGTGGGTTGCCGGGTCGACCGCCACCGAGTGGGCACCCGGAGCCCGGTAGTCGCCGACCGGCTGCATTGTGCCACCGTGTTTGTCAAAGACCGAGACGATGCCCGATTCGGAAGCGACGTAGAGCCGACCCCAACCCGGATCAAAGGCGAGGACGTCCGGCCCGTCGCCGACGGGGAAGGTCGCGGTGACTTGCATGGTCATCAGGTCGACGATGAGGAGGGTGGCGTTGTCCTCGCAGGTAACGAAAGCCCAACGCATCGGCGCGTCGATGAGGAAGCCATGAGGCCCCTGGCATCCGCTAACCAGCTCGTAGCGCCCGACAACCTGATCGGTCGTTGGGTCAATGACGACGAGCTGGTTGTGCGACTGGACCGCCACCACGATGCAGCCGGACCCCGGGTCATAGTGCGTATTGCCAGCTTCGCCGCCGATATCGATCGTCGCGACAACCGTGTTTGCCGCTGCGTCGATGACCAGTTCGCCACCGCCCGACTCATCGGAGACAAAGACCCGCTTAGCCTGGGGCGCATAGTCCAGGCCGTCCGGGAAGCCGATCGTTCCGAGGCGCGCGACGACAGTGAGGGTCTTGGCGTCGATCACGGCGACCTGGTGCTTGCCCGCCACGGCCGCGTAGACACGGCCCAGCACCGGCACGGCGAGGACGCCCGTGACCGTCGGCAGGCCATTGACCGCGTTGACGACCGACCGCCCCGCGGTGTCGAACACAACGAGCTGATCCGCACCCATGTGGGAGATGAAGAGTCGCCCGGTCACGGAATCGAAGCTCTGGTAGTCGAAGCGCGACGCACCGCCGGGCAATGGGACATCGGCCACCGTCTGCAGAACCGTGCCGCTACGGGGGCGGGGCGGGGCGCCAGGGGTGGGGGCGAGCTGCGGCGCGGCAGAGCGGCCGCAGGTTGGCAACCCGGTGCGAGGTGCGGGTGTGGCCGGTTGAGCCACGCCCGTCAGGTACGCGAGAGTCACGCCAGCGATCGCCAGCAAAGCTGCAGCCATCGCACGTCGCCATCGGCTGCGCATCGCGACCCCTCCTCTCCCGCTATCCCCTCGGGATGTCGGCGCTGGGCTGGCCGTTGGCGATCCGCGACACCCGTGTCCGCCGCGGTGCCGGTTCCGGGTGCGTACAGGGACAGACATGAATCGTTGCGCCTCCCCACGCCGGGACACGCTCGGTCAACGCGAGCTGCACCTGCTCCACAATCCCGTGCGATTCGGCGACGGACAGCCGGCGGTCGACCGTGAGGTGGAGGTCGGCATGCACGCGATGGCCCAGCCAGCGCGCCCGCGCCTCGTGGACATCCTGGACGCCTACGACGTGGAGCGGCGCATGCTCGATCTCGGCCAGGATGCGCGGCTCGACGCCGTCCAGCAACCGCAGGAAGACCGCCCTGGCCGCGTCCTTGACGATGAAGAGAATGGCGACCGTGATCGCCAGCCCGATCAGCGGGTCGAGGATCGGCACCCCGACAGCCACACCGATCGCCCCAACGAGGACGGCGAGGGAGGTGAAACCGTCTACCCGCGAGTGTTGGCCACCGGCGATGAGCGCGGCCGAGCCAATCTCCTTCCCCGTCCGGATACGGAGGACCGCGACCGCCTCGTTCCCGACGAAGCCGATCAGGGTCGCCGCGGCCACCCACCAGAGGTGCGAGACCGGCTGGGGGGCGATGAGCTTGCGGATCGACTCATAGCTGGCGACGTAGGCGGAGAAGGAGATCACCCGCCCGAGGACGCCGTGTCCGCGACGCTAGCCGGTCGGTGTGCCCGCGTCCCCAGACGCACCACGCGCAGCCGGGGTCGCGCTGGCGTTGCAGCTCGCCTCCGGTCCGCCCGGCTTGGTCTCGATGACGTTGCTGTCGTCGATCTTGCCCGGGCCGGGGTAGGTGATCTTGGTCCCGCTGCCGCCGATGATGCCGACCGTCTTGAGGGCCGCGTAGAAGTCGTCGATCGTGACGAACAGATTGTCGGCGAAGGCGCGGTCGTTGGCCGGCCGCGTGCCGAGCGTGTAGTTCGCAAGCAGGCGGTGCTCCGCCTCCTCGGCGGCGTACTGGAAGCTCACCTTCGCCAGGTCCGGCCGCCCCATCTTGGTGAAGACGGTCATCGCGGCGAGCTGCGACGCCGTCTCCCGCGCCTCCTGGTCGACGAGGGCCGTGAAGAAGACGGCGAAGCTCGTGAACGCGTCCGGGGGGGCCGTGAACGTCTTGACCAGTGGCTTGCCGCCCAGATCTTCGAAGGTGTCGAGATGGAACTGCTCCTGCGCACGGGCCGCCTTCAGGATGGCGATCACCGCCTTCGGGAAGGCGATGTCGAACTCGCCCGCCTCGGCCGCGCGGATGCCCTCGCCGAGGAAGGTCACGCCGAACCGCTCGGTCGTCGCCGTGATGTCCAGGATGTCCTGGATCTCGTCAGACTCCTGGGCCGCCGTCCGGATGAAGTCCGCCTGGGCGAGCGTGAAGCTGGCCACCCCGACGCCGGTCGCCTTCAGGAGGGTGCGGCGCGACCACCGCGTCACCGCCAATTGCTCTGTCATCTTCACCGTCGCTGTCCTCCTCGTGGTGACGAACACTGCGATTCGTGGTCGAACCGGGCCGCGCTACGGCGTCGGCGGGATGAGGTTGCGGACGCCGGTCACGTCGATCGCGCCCGGTCCGGGGAACTCGACGGCCGTGCCGTCACCGCCAATGAAGCCGCGCTCGGTCAGCAGGTCGGCCGCCTCAGAGACCTGCTTGAAGAGTGCCTTCTCGAACGCGACATCATTCGGGACCTCGTCGTCGAGAGCGCCGGCGGCGATCCCGAAGAAGCGAACACCGACCCGATGCTCTGCTTCGACGGCGCCGATCTGGAGGGCGACCTGGGCCAGCTCTGGCTCGCCCTGGGCCACGAACGACTGGGCAGCCGTCAAGTAGGCGGAAATAAAGGCCTCCTCGAGCGAGACCACCGTCTCGAAGAAGGTCGCCGGGTCGGTGAGGATGTCCCCGTCGGGGAGGGTGAACGTCGTTGTCAGCGGCGCGGCGCCGCTGGCGATCAGGACGTCGTAGTGCGCCTGCTCGGCGGCCCGGGCGGCGACGAAGCTGCCCACCGCCTCGGGATCGAGGACAAGGGTCCCGGCGGCAGCCGCGTCGAGGGCGACGCCGAGGAAGGTCACGGCGAACGCCTCGGCCGTCACCGCCACGTTGAGGATATCCTGGACGCTCTCGCATGCGCCGGCGGAGTCTTGAAAGACGCGTGCCGGTGCGAGGGATCGGTGTGTGGCTATCACGCTCGTTTCCTCCTGATCGCCGGCTGGGCAAACACCCAACGGGCTGGGCCATTCGACGTCAACGCCTGACAGGTGTCAGAACGCCTATGCTCCACGATGAGCCGGCGCGGAGCAGCGATCGCAGATCGGCGCCGGGTCGCGTCGACTCCCCCTCCGCAAGGTGGGTGCCGTTCGGAGCCTCGCCCGTCCGCCATCGACGGCTTCGTCGCCGACACATTGGGTCGCGCCGACGAGTGGAGGGAACCTTTCCCGTTCGGCGTTGCTCCCCTCCCCTCAGCCCAGACTGCGCCAGGGAGTACGGACCGGGGGTGCCGCTGGATCACTCCATCTCCTGATGATTCTCGGATATCCGCGCCACTGCTCGAGGCTCATGTTGCCCGTCGCCCGCGACCAGAAGAGCGCTTCCTCCTGCCGGTTATCGCCGATCCCCGCCCGCAAGAGACGACGCACGGCATCCGCTTCCCACTCCCCTCGCCGCCATTGATCCCATTTCGCGAGGCCGAACCCGATGACGACGCCAACGAACCCGTCGATGACATGTCCAATTGCGACAATCAGGTGACCGAGGCTCACTCCCTCGGCTCGACGCCTCCGACTTCCGGTCCTGGCGGCCCGGAGGACAGCCGCAACCTTGACCGCCGGATCCGCCATCCCGATGACCCACGCCTGTCAACCACTTCGGGAAGAGGGATGTGCCCGTTGGCAGGGTGAGCGTCAGCGCCGTGGTCATGGTCATGCTTTGTCCGGTGCTCGACGGTCCACCCAGACAGCCGATGCGAGGGGGTGGCCGATGACGTGCTCCGCCCCGTCGACCCGGATCCGGAGAGGCCCGGCAAAGGGAAGCACCTCCAGCACCGTGGCGACTGCTCTCGGGTAGAGGCCGAGACTACCCAGGTAGCGCAGCTGCGCCGGGTCCCGATCCGACACACGATGGACGACCCCTTCCTCGCCCGCCGCCAGGTCAAGCAGCCGCACCTCGCCGGCCCCGGCGACAACGCCGTCCCGGCCGGGAATCGGGTCGCCGTGGGGGTCGACCGCCGGGTGACCGAGGGCGGCGTCCATCCGCGCTTCCAGCTCCTCGGAGATGTGGTGCTCCAACCGCTCGGCCTCGGCGTGGACCTCGTCCCAGCCGTACCCGAGCGCCTCTACCAGGTAGCGCTCCAGCAGCCGGTGGTGGCGCACCACCTCGAGCGCGATCCGCTCGCCCGCCTCGGTCAGCTCCACCCCCTGGTAGCGGGCGTGCCGCAGAAGTCCCTGCTCAGCCAGGCGCTTGACCATGGTGGTGACGGAGGGGCTGGCGACGCCGAGCTGCTCAGCCAGGCGCTGGACCGTCACCGCGCCGGCCTCGTCCCGCAGCCGGTACACCGCCTTGAGGTAATCCTCCGCTGCCGGCGAGACGCGCGCCGAGCCCCGCACGGAAGCCTGGGTCGCCGCGCTCATGCCGCCGCCGGGCGGGCGGCCAGGTACCCGACCACGAGGCGCGCCATCGCGTCGCCGAGAACCGCAGGGTTGGGCGCTGGCTCCATTGTGAACTGTCGGTGGCATCGCGACCGCCGACCTGCGCGTTGCATCACGCCTCTTCCACAGTGACGGAGCCGACCATGCCGACGAGCTCGTGAGGCACGCAACAGTACCGATACTCGCCGGGAGTCTCGAACGTATGGCTCCAGGACTGACCGGGGGCGATCGGGCCGGAATGCCAGGGCGCGGTGCCCTGTGGCAGGTGCACGTTGGCCGGGTCGCGTACTTCCGCGGGGTCGGCGGTCGCGGTGTGGACCATGCTGTCGCTCTCGTTGCGCCAGGTCACGCTGTCTCCAAGCTTAACTACCAGCGTGGCGGGAACGAACTTCATCCGGTCGTCCATGGCGACGACGCGATCCGTCGCCACCCCGCAGCCGGCTAAGCCCACCCCCGCACTCACCACTCCCACGGCAGCAAGAATCCTCAGGAACGTTCGGCGCGAGGAGCGCGGCCCGCTTGGTCCGCGCGGATTATGATACGGCACTCCGCCTGGTCCTCCACCATCAGTCATCCATTGCGGCCGCGACACGGTCGCTGTGCTGTCACGGAGCGGGGCTCCCGGTCGGCAGGTCCACGGCGACCGTCGGTCCCAGGCTGCCCCAGGTCGTCAGCCGCTACTTGATCACCAGCCCCGTCACGTAGAGCATCAGCATCCCCGCAGTAATCCCTGAGAAGACCGTCAGCGGCATCGAGGACTTCGCGTCCTTCCGCCAGATCATCTGGGTTCCGATGGCGTAGGCCACCTGGAAGACCGCGCCGGCGCCGATCCCCAGGAACAGGACCGACAGCGGCGGCGAGGAGACGAGCCCTCCCACCCACGCGCCGACGATCGCCGGCCCGCCGGCGATCAAGCCCAGCTGCGCCAGGGAGCGGAGCGAGGGCTTGTCCTTCAGGATCGGGACGATGACCCCCAACCCCTCGGTAATGTTCTGGATGATGAAGCCGATCACCAGGAACGCCCCCAACGCCGCGGCGCCGACGGTATAAGCCGCCCCAATCGCCAGGCCTTCCCCGAGGTTGTGCAGTCCGATGCCCACCGCGATCATCGAGGCCAGCGCCATCCGCTGCCCGGCCTCGCTCCGCCCGACGCCCATCTGGCGGCGACCGATCGCGTCCAGCAACAGGAACGTTCCGACGATCCCGGTGCCCAGCAGGCCGACACCCTGGAAGGGGCCGCCCAGGTCGCCGCCAAGTTCCAGCCCCTCGCTCGTGGCGTCGATGCCCAGGTAGATCAACAGGCCGACCGTGGCCGCCATCAGGAACATCATGGTGCGCGGTCCGAGCCGCCTGAGCGCCGGGAGCCAGAGCATGCCCAGGACCACCGGGATGATGCCGACGTAGATGCCGACCAGGGTGAAGCTCCAGAGCGTCTTCCCCGATGCGGTCGCGGTCGTCGTCGCAACGTCGATACCGGTGTCGAACGCGATCGCGTTGGTGGAGAAGAGCGAGATGGCGTAGGCCTCGCCCTCCACCCAGGGGTAGGCAAGGGTCACGACGGCGCTGCCCAGGCGCGGGACGGTGGGACCGGGCGACACGCGAAACGGCCAGATCGCGTCGTTGATGTTGACCTGGGCGAGGGTCAGCTCGTGGGGGCTGGTGTTTCGCAGGTGCAGCTCAATTGCGCCGGGCCGTAGGATCGTGCGCTCGAACTGGACCGTCTCGATCGGCGCGGCGGGGTCGACCTTGAGGCCGGCGCCGTCGGTGAGCACGAACAGGGCGATCACCCCGGCCAGCAACACGATCGGGACGAGGAAGAGCGCGACCGTGTTCAGGCCGATGTTCTTCTTTGGTGACGCCGTGGTCGTGGTCACTGCCATCTTACCCCTCCACGTCGAAGACGCCGGTCCAGCCCAGCTCGGCGAACTCGGTCTTGTGTGCGTGGAACATGTACCGGCCGGGGTACTTGTAGCGGAACTCGAGGATGCCGCGCTGGCCCTGCATCTGGGCGATGGTGTCGGTGAACTCGCTCGGCGTCCGGCTGGTGCCGGTCGGGTAGTAGTGGAAGAAGTTGGCGTGGAGGTGGAACGAGTTGATCTGATCGAACTCCAGGATGTTCACGAGGAAGACGCGGACCAGCTCCCCGACCTTGATCTTGATCGGGTGCTTGCTGTGGTCGTAGTGGAACGGGATGCCGTTGACCACGTAGAAGTCGTTCTCACCGTCGAAGTCGATGTCGAAGCCGCTCAGAACCATGACGAACTCGCGGTCAGCCTTCGGCCAACCGTCCTTCGGATCGACGATGAAGGTGCCGTAGAGTCCCTTCGAGATGTGGGCGGCGAGCGGGGCGGTGTGGCAGTGGTAGAGGTGCAGTCCGAACGGCTCGGCGTCGAACTCGTAGGTGAACTCCGCGCCAGGGGGAATCTGGCCGGATTCTGGGTCGAACACCCCATCCATGGTGCCGGGGTGGATGCCGTGGAAGTGCATACTGTGCGGGTGCGTGCCGGCGTTGGAGAACGTGATGCGCACACGGTCGCCCTCGCGGACCCGGATGGTCGGGCCGGGGATGCGCCCGTTGTAGGTCCAGGCCGGATAGACGATGCCCGGCACGATCTCGATCTCCTTGTTCACGGCCACGATCTGGTAGTCGTGCAGGGTCTGGCCGTTCGGCAGTGTGCTGGTCTCGCCGGCGTCGAAGTCGGTCAGGACGTCGGTCGGATTGAACCCGTTCGCAACATGGTCGACTTCGCCAATCACGGTGGGCATCACGATAGTGCCGCCAGGGTGGGCGTGCTGCGGAGGGGAGGCTTGGGCGCGGGCGCCGCGCGACGGGCCCGGCCAGGTGGTCAACGCGGTCGCGCCAACGAGCCCGGCACCTCCTCCTAGGTGGAGCAGCATGCGGCGACTGAGGCGGTCAAGGCTGAGCCGGGGTGGAAGCATCGCGAATAAGCCTTCACTAGACGGCAAAAGTCGATCGTCTATAGGCTAGTTTAGTTATTGGTATATGTCAAGATAGTGTCGGCTAAATTCTGACAACGTGTCGCCGCGAGGCCGGGAACGCCAGCCGCTGTCGACGCCGGATCCTGGTTCCCATAATGCCGCAGCCTGTTGAAAAAGTAGGGACGAGGGGCAACGAGGCCGTTTCCATGGCCGGAGCGGGGAGGGGAAGGTGCTCGGGTTCCGACCGCGGGAGCTATCCGTCATCCTCCCCGGTTCCCAGAACCGGTTTCAAAATTGGTTGCGTGCGGCGGAGGCGCTGGCGATCGGGCAGCCGATGCCGCAGCCTCGCGGCACGATCCAGCTGATCCTCCCGGCAGTAACTGCCAGCCGAAGAATTATGAAACCGGTTCTGGGAACCGGTTTCATAATTGGTTGACCGGTTCGGAGCAACTGGCTACCAGTCGGCAGACCCCACGTGCTTGCCGGCAAGGCGCAGCTCATCCTCCCAGCGGTAATCGGCATCGAGAGAATTATGAAACCGGTTCCCATAACGCCCCAGCGTGTTGAAAAACGGAGCGGGGAACGGAACGATGGTCCTCTACCGCCGCTGGTCGGCAGGGGGGTCGCCGTGATGGGGACCGCAGTCAGCGGAGCGGACGCCTGGGGAACATCCGCTGCAGCCCCCGGGACGGCCATCCGCTGTGCGACCGCGGGGCGGGGCCGCTGCCATCCCCCGCGATGCGCTTGTCGTGCAACGGCGTGGCGCCGGAGCGTGCAGGGTCGCGACCCATCCGCGCCTGGTCGATCTCCCAGGCGGCCGTGATCAGCCCAACGTGGCTGAAGGCCTGGGGGAAGTTCCCCAACTGCTCGCCGTTCGCCGGGTCGATCTCCTCCGCCAGCAGCCCGAGGTCGTTGGCAGCGCCCGCGAGCCGGTCGAACAGCGCCTCCGCGCGGTCGACCTCGCCGGCCCGCGCCAGGCACGAGACCAGCCAGAACGAGCAGATGACGAACGTCCCTTCCTCGCCGGTCAGCCCGTCCGGGTTACGCTCGGCCGCGGTGCGGTAGCGAATGACCAGGCCATCCTCGGTCAGGTCGCGGGCGATGGCCTCGATCGTCGCGCACATCCGGGGGTCGGTCGCGGGCAGGAAGCCGACCAGCGGCATCAGCAGCGCGGCGGCGTCTAACTCGTCGGCGTCGAAGGACTGGGCGTACGCCTGCCGCGACGCGCTCCACCCGCGCTCGAGGATCGCCTCCCGGATGCGGTCGCGCTCGGCGGCCCAAACGTCGCCCCGCCCGTAGATGCCGAGCCGCGGCACGAGGTCCACCGCGCGGTCCAGACCCGCCCAGCAGGCGACCTTCGAGGAGAGGTGGTGCCGCGGCTCGCCGCGCATCTCCCACATCCCGGCGTCGCGCTCCCGCCACCGGCGGACGGCGGCGTCGGCCAGGTAGGCGATGAAGCGCTGGGTCTCCGGGGGCAACGCGCCCAACTGCTCCTGATACAGGTGCAGCGCGTTCAAGAGCTCGCCGTAGACGTCAAGTTGCGTCTGCCCCCAGGCGTCGTTGCCCACCCGCACCGGCCGCGAGCCGCGCCACCCGCGTAGGTGCGGCAACTCCCGTTCCGTGAGGTCGTGCTCACCGCCGATGCCGTACATGATCTGCAACGGGTCCTCGGCGCAAACGTGGCCACCCGCCGCACTGGTGACAAAGGAGACGAAGTGCTCGGCCTCCTTGGAACACGCCCCGATGTAGAGCGCCTCGAGCGTGAGGCTGGCGTCCCGGACCCAGGCGTAGCGGTAGTCCCAGTTGCGCTCGCCGCCGACGGTCTCGGGGAGCGACGTCGTCGGGGCGGCCACGATGGCTCCCGTCGGGCGGTACGCCAACCCCTTTAGCACCCGCGCGCTCATCCGCACCAGGTCGCGATGCGCCCCCCGGTAGACGTCGTGGGCGCGCTCCCAGGATTGCCAACCCTTGACCGTGTCAACGATGCGGACCGGAACGCGATTCGGCGCACAGGCAACGGGGGGTGAACCCGCGACGGCGGCCCAGCGCAGGGCGAAACCGACCCGGGCGCCCGCATCGACGCGGAACGAGGCCCGCATCGTCGCCTCCTCGATCGTGACCGGCACACCCGCGCGGACGACGATCTGGCAGGGACCGCCGAGGGTTCGTCCCCCGTCTTTTATCCGGCGAAACACGGGTCTCACCAACCCATACTCCGGTCGAGGCGCCAACTCCATGGCCACGTCGACGCTCCCCGAGAGACCCTCGACCAGGCGCAGCAGTTCGTGGGGACTGTCCAGTCCGAGGTCGTGGACGCGCTCGCCTTCGCCGAACGCCAGTGCGTCGCGCACGCGGATGGTGCCCGCCACGGTCGTGAAGACCGTCTCGAGGACGAGGGTGCCCGGCACGTAGCGGCGCTCGCTACGGTACGCCTCCGCTGGCCGCAGCGACCAGTGGCCTGCGTCCGGATCAAGGATGCGGGCGAACACCGCCGGGCTGTCGAAGCGCGGCAGGCACAGCCAGTCGATCGATCCGCCGCGCGCAACCAATGCCGCCGAGTTGCCGTCGGCGAGGAGACCGTAGTCCCCGATCGGGCGCGAGCTGGGGACCACCTCGCCAACCTCCTCGCGAACGGTCAACACCGGTGCCCCCGGGCTGCTGAGCGGCATGGCTCGCTCCCGTGCGTCGTCATCAACCGGGTTCCGGTCGGAACCTGGCCAACCGTCGTCCGGCAAACGTTGCCTTAGTGCTGTCTCCGACGAGTTGCTGGTCCATGCGGTATCCTCGGGCTCATGCAAGCTCCGCTGTTCGTGCGTCCGCCCAGCGAGGAGGAGCGGCAGGCCCTGGCGGCCGGTCTGCGCTCCGC
>JAABUS010002984.1_pt1 | contig 29270 bp, 22 predicted proteins | sample 5560161 | NCBI WGS metagenome assembly JAABUS01 (sample SAMN10711885, study PRJNA513376) | rock metagenome | isolation source: Antarctica rocks | place: Antarctica: Victoria Land, Trio Nunatak nord | collected 2016-01-04
CACATCATAAATGTTCACATCATAAATGTTCACATCATAAATGTTCACATCATTTCAACACAAAGATTGCATCTGTTCAACAAGATGATAAAGATGCAAAATGATCTTCAGAAGATTAAAAGCACTCTCATCACTTACATCAGAATTGAACGCATAAATCTAAATGTTTATTTGCACTTCAGAAACGTTTCAGACGCAGATAGTGTGCAATGCAACTGCAACTGAAATCATCAGACGACGAAACATGTACTCATGCATTGCTTGAACTGATCACATCTGCAATTAAGAATGCTACAAAATGTTGACTTCTTGAACTATCAAATAATCATCACTATCACGAAGAGTCTCAGAGCAGCTGCAAGAATGATGATGAAAATGAAGCTTCTGAAGCAATTTAAAGTGACTGAGTCACTCATTCTTTAACGTGCAATCAACGCGAACTAATTTGATACAAAGTCTCATAATGATAGTTTCAACTGCGTGAAGCAGTTGTATAGACAGCGAGTGATTTTCTATCTCAGAGAGTTTTGTTCACTCGATATAAATAGCATAAAGTCTCTCATGAGTCAGCTTAATTGATGTCACAAGAGTGTATGAATTTATTATTATTATTATTATCATAGAAATGATGCAATAATAGTTGATCAATCATTGCTCGATCGAAGACATCTAGATAGTCGTGATATTCAGAGAGAAGCTTGACTTTGACTTGCTCAAGAGCTTCAGCGTGAGAAAGCTTATGCAAATTCACTTCTTCAGACTTGTTTTCAACTGTAGTTATAAGTCGATTGATTTTCAAGATGATAACAGCAAAGATCTTGATATTTGATTGTTTGACTAACATTTTATATGTTGCTGTCTCTATCATTGCTATGTTCATTGAACTGAAAGAGAATGAATTCAGACTGAACGTTGATTTAGAATTTTTGACGTTAGTTAAAGCTGCGTCACATAATTTTAACTGTTCAATTAGTTTAACTGACTTCTCATTGAACTGATTGAAAGAGAGTGATTTCAGACTGAATTAAGATGTAATGAAAAATCTCTTCAGTATATGAGTAGAAGTCAAACTCTTCTGCTTCATGATTATCTTGTTACTCATGAGTAGAACAATCGATTTCTGACTAGAAGTGAAATTCGAAAATTGAAGAAAATCGATTTGCATATCAATTACTAGATTAATTTTGTTCATTCATGTTTTTTCAAAAATTATTTGATGTTAATTTAATCGAGTGATCAACATAGAAGTTGTGTCAATCGTATGATCTTGAACAGTCAGATTCAAATAAATGACATGAATAATGAGTTTCTTAGTATAATGATCATCAAATTCTTGAATTGACTTCGCTTTGATCAAAGCAAGAAATTCAATTTGCAACTGATTATAAACAATCTGCGCGATCACTTCATCAATGAATGAATAGTCAGCAGCTTTGATGTTAATCAATGACTTCAATGAGTAACTAATTTCATTGCTAGAAAGTACATATTCAGTAGTCAAAGATTCAGAAGCAAAAGAGTCATCTGACATGCTCATCATTAAAGAAATTAACATCTCTTTCATCATGTCTTTGATGAAAGTCTCTAGTTTTTTGTCTCGCTGTTCTTGAAAGACATTTTCTCATTCTTTTTATTCTTCAAAATGATGATTTCATGTAGACGAGAAATGAATGCATGAGATGCAAAAGTGTTGATCTTGTTCTGAGAGCAATTCTTGAACAAATGTTTCAAGATCTTGCAGATGTAGCAGATGATAAATGATTTTGCTCAATCAGACTCAGAAATAGAAAAGATGATAAACTTAACATAATTAATTATTGAAGTCGTCACTGACAATGAAGTAGCAACGCATTTATCAGATACAACAGTGACTTTGATGATGACAATGCAAAGCTGACTGCGTAGCTGATAGTTGACTCACTATTTATTATTCACATCTTGAAGAAAGATTCTTAAGCGAGTGAGCGAAGTAAAGTTCTTTGAACAGATTGATAAAGCATTCTGCAAGCGATTGTTGATCTTATTCTGAAGATTATTCATCAGAGTGCAATCATCGTAGTCTAGATAGCTGAATAACTTCATAAAATCAAAGTAGAAGACATTGAAAGACTTGTCTGTTTATCTCAGAGTGTTGTACTCACGATGACACTTTCGATTTCTATTCAGTTCATCGTATATTTCTTTCAGATGCTCAAATAGCTTGTAGATTAAGATGTAAGAATGCAAAGCATTATGATGATGTCAAGCGAAGATATGTTCAGCAACATCATCTTCTAGTCTAAATATCACATAAACAATACAGATATTCTCATTATTAAAGTGATTGATATTTGTCTGAAGCTTGTCGTTCATCTTAACTCTTCAGCTATTTCATGTTGATTCATCTTCATCAATGAATACAGATGAGTTTGAAAACTTGAAAGACTTGTAATGATTATTATCAAATAGAGTGAATGACTTACGTCGAGTATGATTCTCGATAAATTGACGAGATAGAGATTTTATAGAAACTCAAGATTCAGTAGACTGATGAGATTGAGACTGATTCGCTGAACGCTGTCTCTTTTTTAGACTCAAGACTTTCTCTTGTAGTTCAATGATAGTCTCTTCTTAAGTGTCTATTGTCATTTGATTGATCTCTAGCTCATTAAGTTTCTTGATGTGATCAACTTGAACATTGATTCATTGCTTGTTGAGTTTCAAAGTCATGTTTTGTTGATCTTTTAGCTTGATCAGCATCTTGATGATCTCATCTGACTGATCAATAGCTTATTGACGAAGTTGTTGACTCATGTTGATGTTTCATGAGATAGCGACATTCTGAGATTCAGCTGAGACATCGAAAGAAATAATGAAAATGCGTCTGCTAGCAGTGCTTCTAAGCAGATGAGCTGTTTGTGACTCAACTGATTCAGAGTCGCGTGTCATCATAAGAAATTAAAGATAAAGATAGATAAATTATGATAAGATTGAATGATTGATTTGATAAATTTGAGTAAATTTGAATGTGTGTTTTGATGAAAGTAATTCAAAGAATTTCTTGCGAATTTTCTGAATAGAAGTAGATTATTTCGTATCATCTACACGTTGATAGCAGAGTAGTTGATTAGCATTTATCTACTGTTAGAAATCGATCTAGAGCGAGTCATAAAGATGTCATTTAACTAATAGATAAATGCTAAGAAAGAAAAGTATCTACAGAAAAGAACTTGATTCTTATATGTATGTTTCTCAGCTTTGTGCTAAACTTGATGAGATTGACATCTTACACATATGATGCAGAGTCTTGATGACAACATGACTAGATCAGATTCTCGCTAGACTCGATTAGAATGAAATCAGATGAAGACTAGACGAAGAATAGACGAAGACTAGAATTGTAACAATCAATGAGTAAAAGATGTCAACAAGATGAATGAGCTTTGCAATGAGTATAAATAAGCTATAAGTGAAAACAAGCTCAAGCTACATAGCACTGAATTGAAGCATTGCAAGATCATTAATGATATTCTGTTCAGAAAAGATTTACTGTGAGTTTCTGAGAATATGCATATGAAATTGCTAAAGAAAATTCATGATCAATCTTTCATTTCTCACTTTGACAATTGAAGAACTATTGATTTAGTTCAACGTTTCTACTATTGATCAGATCATCAAGCAATGATTAGATATTACATTCAAAACTATTATGTCTATCAACAAAGTAAGACATTTAGAAATAGCATTAATGAACTTCTTCATTCTCTTTCAATTTCACAGAAACGCTGAAAAGATATAGCTATGAACTTCATCATTGAGTTACTTTTATCAGAAGATTATAACATCATTTGCACAATCATATGTTGACTCATCAAGAAACATTACTATGTTCTCTGTCATTGAAGAGACGAAGATATCTCAGTTGAAGAAACGATTTGAATCATGCTATAAAACGTTTATTGACTTCATAATTTATTTAATTCTATTGTTTCAAACAGAAACTCTTAATTCATATTAACAATGTGACAAAGTTTTTGTAAATGACTAAGAATTACAGCTAGTTTATTAACAGTTTATCATTCTGAAATCAATGATTAATCAAAACAAGTTAATCAAGATGTTGAATGCAAATTAAGAATTTACAGTAACTACATGCAGAATGATTAAGCAAAATGACTTTCAATGATGAAATTCAGCGAAAATTTCAATATCTTCTTGATCATCTTAATGATTTCATTTTACTTCAATAAAGAGTTTCATTCTTGAATGAGTTTTGATTCAAATACAACTGACTACAAGACAATTCACAAATGTCTTAAAGCTAGAAAAGTCAATGATATTATCATTTAAATGAAAGAGCTTCTTATCTTCAATCATCAGCAATTGAAAAAGACGAAGCAGATCATCAAAGCTCAGATCAATAAACATAAACAAGATGTCATTTATGAAGTAAATGATTGAGTTTAATTATCTTTCAGAAACGTCAAAATAACAAGATCATGCAAAGATTTGAAAGATAAACAACTAAAACTTTATTAAATCATGATCAAAGTTGAGATTTTTTATCATCTTCATTTATTAATAAGCATGAAGCAGCTGCATTTAATGTTCAGCTCAAAGCTATTATGTTCTTATTTTTAAAACTTATTATCAGAACAGCATTCAAAATCTTTTAAATCATTGACAATCAAGAATGATGAACATTGAGAGATAAATGATATTTTGAACTTCAGATGCTATCAAGATTGAATATAATACAAGATCAAATGAATGAGACTAGATCAAAATAACAAATGATAGTACTATGTTGATAAAGAAGAATTCAAGAGCTTGAAAGAAGTTTTAGTTGAATTTCATAAACTGTTGAAATCATGTCTAGAAACTAATCAGAGTGCATGCGTGACTAGAATGTTTGATCTATAAAGATAGCTATAACTAAGACTTTAAGAATACAGAAGAAAGAAGGTACAAAAGACAAGAAGAACACGCTTTATATAGTAGTTACTCAGATCAATGCTAGTCTCAAAGAAGACGTGTTGAAACACAAGAAAGATGTTGATTCAAAAGATGTTTATGATACAAAGAAATATGTTTATCATAGAAATCTGTTGATTACTTGTAACACAAAGAAGTGTGTTTATTTAGAAGACAATAGAAGCTGATTAGAAGATGCTAGAAAAGAGAAAAGATGCTGAGTCATATCTGAGTCAGATCTGAGTCAGATCTAGATCAGATCTCGACTAGATTGTTAACTAGCTTTAATTAATTCTAACACATTCATAACATTAACTTTATTCAGACAAGTCACACTAAGTTGAAAAACAGTGAAAGTTTGCATTTCATTTGTTTTATTCATGCAAACATGAATTTTCAAAGAAAAAAGTAATGTTACAAATGTGTCAAAATTAATTAAAGCTAGTTAACAATCTAGTTGAAATTTGATCTAGATCTGATTTAAATATGATTCAGCATCTTTTCTCTTTTCTAACATCTTTTAATCAGCTTTTATTGTTTTCTAGACAAACACACTTCTTTGTGTTATGAGTGATTAATAAATTTCTATAACAAACACATTTCTTTGTGTCATAAACATCTTTTAAATCAACATCTTTCTTGTGTTTCAACACGTTTTTTTTGAGTCTAGCGTTGATCTGAGTAACTACTATATAAAGCATGTTCTTCTTGTCTTTTATATCTTCTTTCTTCTGTATTCTTAAAGTCTTAGTTATAACTATCTTTATTGATCAAACATTCTAGTCATGCACGCACTCTGATTAGTTTCTAGACATGATCTCAATCACTATCATCTTTCTTTTTGATGAACAAGATAAGCGAGACGTATGATGCAAAGTTGAAGAAAATGAACTCTTTGTTTAAATGATTAATCAGATACTTTTTTATCTTTTGAAGCTTGTAATTGAACATCTGATATAGTCTGCTTCAAGAAGACATTTCTTCATCAATCAACTCAATTTTGTGATCATAGAAATGATGTAATAATAGCTGATTAATCATTGCTTAATCAAAGATATTTAAATAGTTATGATATTTAAAGAAAAGCTTAATCTTGACTTGCTTGAGAGCTTCAGCGTGAAAAAGCTTATGCAGATTCACTTCTTCAGACTTGTTTTTGACTGTAGTTATGAGTCAATTGATTTTCAAGATGATAACAGCAAAGATCTTAATGTCTGATTGTTTAATTAACATTTTATATGTTACTGTCTTTATCATTGCTATATTTGTTGAACTGAAAGAGAATGATTTCAAACTGAACGTTGATTTAGAATTTTTGATGTTAGTTAAAGTCATGTCACATGATTTTAACTGTTTGATTAGTTTAACTGACTTCTCATTGAACTGATTGAAAGAGAGTGATTTCAAACTGAATTAAAATGTAGTGAAAGATCTCTTCAATATATAAGTAGAAGTTAAACTCTTCTGCTTCGTAATTGTTTTATTGCTTGAAAGTAGAACAATTGATTTCTAACTAGAAATGAAAATCGAAAATCAAAGAAAATTGATTTGCATATTAATTACTAGGTCAATTTTGTTCATTCATGTTTTTTCAAGAATCATTTATGTTATGAGTTTGCATAGAGCGAATCATATGAGTGTATTCTAACTAGAAGTTCAAAGCTGAAGAAGAAAGAAGATGCAACACGTTGTAAGTTTTACTCACGAAGACACGTTAGATCGCTAGCGTGTCAACATTAGCTTTATACTAGTTTATGATAGTCTGACATGATTTATGTTAGACTAATTTGAAGTGCATGATTATAACATTACTCTTCTTCTTCATTTAACAATGTTCTCATTGCTGCAGTTCAATCAATCTTTGTTAAGTCGATTTCTATCTTGACTTGTTCAAATATCATTCATGAAAGTCATTTACAATCTTCAAGCATTCTTTGAATTCACTTTCATCAACGTTGTATCAATGTAAATCGACATCATATTCTTTTCAATTGACACGATATTATAGTTGTTTATCTTGTTCATAGTGTCTGAAGTTCAGTATGTTCTTCATCTTTCATTCATCTTCATCGTCAATCACTATAAAGTCAGACGATTTATTTCGTTGTTCATTCAAAGAATTCTTTGAATTTAGTTGCAGCAGATTTAATGCAAACTTCAAATGTATCTTCATAGTCAATGATAGTTTCAGTTAATAAGCATGTTTAATCTTGATCAGAATCTTAAAGAGTTCTAGTATTTTATCATTTAACTTCTTTGATGATTTTAAGATTATTATGTTTCTAGAATTCAAAAACATCATGTCATTTATCTTGTAAATCATTTTCTTTTGATGTTTGTCAATCTGTTTCTTCATTGTGACTCTGACTCTTGTCAAGACTTGCTTAATTAATGTTAGTGATCATTTCATGTGTTTAAATATATTCTTTGCTTTGTCTGCTTCGATTCTAGCTTGAGTGATCTCATATTCAATTGAGTTTAAATTGAAGCTCATATAAGAATGAAAGTTTTTATTAAGAAAAAACGTCAACTGTTCAATTGACAACGAAATAGCATTGTTATCAACGAATTCAATCATGAATAATCAGATGAATCAATCATCTTGCATATATGAGCAGTAACTTCGTAGATATCATTCTACATTCTGATTTACTCTTTTTATCTAATCATCAATCTGAAAATGATAATCAATGAATAGTTTCATCTTGATGTTTAGTCTTAAACATAGAAACTTTCAGACAATTGATATGAATTGTAAATCATGATTGAACATTATTGATCTTGATAATTCATGAATTCTGAAGACTCATATCAACAGTAGCTTGACTGTTTATTCTGCGAAGATTTCTTTGTCATTTGATCAACACAATATATAATGTCGTTTCTTAGACAATTAATCTATGACTGTCAGAATCGCGTTGTTTTCACCACTTTCTGATAGATCAATAATGAAGTTTAATAATATGTTCTGTCATTACTGCTCAAATATGAGCAATGACTTCAGCAGTTCATTGATTCAATCTCTCGATGCTTTTGATCTGCAACAAACGTAACAGTTTTGAATGTAACACTTGATCATCATTCTCATCTTCAATTAGCAATATAATCATCTCAGCAAGTTCAACATTCAATTCATGTCAGAGTGATCATTGATCAAAAGATCATGTGCTTTTCTTATCAATCAAGTGATCATTGACTGAGAAACTCATAGTCTATCATCTTTTCAAAGTACTTCATTAAGTACTTTGCAATTATTTAGATTAATATCTTAACAAGTTTTTCTGTTCTGTTCTATGACTATTTGAATATTAAAGCACAGTTGATTTGTTTAATTTTCAACTATAATCTGATTCTGAATAGAAATCATCTCTTTAATTGAATTTTGATTAACTTTTGATTCAAGTTTTGAATCTGAGTCAGATTCTGAGTCAGATTCTGAGTCAGATTTGAGCAAGATCTGAGTCAGATCTTAATCAACTTTCTGATCATCTTCTTGATCAGCTTTTATTGACTGCAGTTCAAATCTGTCTTTTAACAATAACATCTGATGCTGATATAACTTTTGATCATTATTTGCTTCAACTGACTTGACGTCTGACATTCTGATCAGCACATCAATCTTCAGATTCTGTTTTTTCAACTGATATATAATCTTAAAGTTATATTCAAATAACTTCTCAGCTCATTTAACTTGTCATCTGATCAGTTCTTTGATGATTATGAAGTACTTCAAATTCAGATGATCAATGAAGATCTTGATTGAAATATTTATACATTTCAATTTGAAACATCAATGCTTCAAGCAGCGAATAATGATCAGCAGTTCTTTGTCATAAATCTCGTAGTTGCATTCTGTGAAAATTATGTTCTTGCTATAGAAGATCACTGAATGTAGAATGTCTTCATCATCATATTGAGACAATACTTCGTCGTTTACATAGTTTAAGAAGTTTGTTTTCAGAATAGCTTTTCTGATCAAGTTGAAATGCTTCAGAACAAGAACTGTCATCATCTGTTGCTTTAATTTTTCAAAGAATGTCTGACAGATTTCTGTTCATTCAAAAAGATGATATTTTCAAGTCAGCTTTATCATGAGTTAAATGATTTTTGAGAAGTTCTTTATGAATTGTTGATAAAAATTGCAGAAGTCAATGAAGATCTGTACATGAGTCAATGATTGCAACACTTTTCAACTTTGAATCACATTTACTTTTCAAAGATTCATTCGTAGATCATTTGTGAATATCAGTAGTTTAAGAAACGAGATTTTCTGAATCTTGAATTTGCACTTGTCAATGTTTATTTGCAAGTTGACTTCGTGAAGCTTGTTTAACACTTCTTTCACATGAGTTCTATGTTTCTTCAAGATTTTACTGTAAATAAGAATATCATTCAAATATGTTTGACAGAATTTATGCAGACATTCAAACAATACATCATTGATATAGTGTTGAAAGAATGCAGATTCATTGATTAATTCAACGAGCATTACTTTATACTTGTAGATGTTGAAGAAAGTAATAAAAGTAATTAAATTCTCGCTTTCTGAACTCATTCGCAGTTTATTGAACGCAGCAATAATGTTGAGTTAAGTTAAATACTTACTGTCTTGAATTCAAGCTAGTACTTTGTCTATTAAGAGTATTGAGTAACGATTTCTTTTGATCAGAGCATTCAGTTTTTGATAGTTTATGCAAAAGCGAAAACTATTATCTTTCTTTTTAACAAATAGTATTAACGAAGCGAAGAGAGCTTTGCTGAGTGTAATAAACTTCTTCTTCAAGTTTTCTTCTAAATACTTTTTGATCTTCTGCAACTTGTGACTCAACATGAGATACAATCAACTTTTAGAAGACTGACTCTTATCTTTTAATTCAATCATATGATCATATGATTGATGTGAAGATAACTGCGTTGTCTTTTCTCTATCAAAAACATTCAGAAAGTCGTGATAAACTATTAAAAGCTTCTTCTTCGATTTCTTTAATGACATGATAAAGATCATTTTATTCAGTTTCGCGAAATCTTCAACTGAGCTAAGCGCTTTGTTAATTTCACTAATGATCAAGAAGAAGATTTTGATCTTCTTATTCTTGACTAAAGTTTAATACACAGCGACTTTAATCATGATAATATTGATGAGTTTCTTTGTCTCAGTTAATTGAAAGAAACAAAGTTGATCGAGATTAATTTGAATGCTTTGCTTTGTTATGAAAGCAAATTCAATGAATCTATTCACTGATTTCTGATTCATGAGTCTCTTCAAGATGATCATTAATGTAACAATTAAGTTCAAGTTCTTTCATTTCATTTTGCAAATTTCATTTGATTCAGATTTGTAAAATGCTAATTGACTGCTTGCTTTTAAAACAACAAATTTCAATGTTTGAATCTTCAACAATGATATTAATCAATCATTTACAGAATTTATCAACATTTGATTTTTTTAATCAAAGATTTTCAAAGATTATCTTCTGTTGATCTAGACAAGTTATTAATAAAGACATCATTTCATTCTTATGTTCTTGTATCATAATCAATGTATACAGAACATATGTAATTAACTTTTAATCAGAAGTTTCATCATACAATTGAATTGACTTTGATTTTAACAGTGATATTGACTGAATATCAAAGTGTTCACACAGCTTTGACATCAAAGATTCATCAATGAAAGTCATGTCAGTGATTTCAGTATTTATCAGAGCAAAGAATCTGAATATCTTTTCTAGACTACTTAAGATGATGTTAACAATGAATGACTTGAAATTAAATGAATCATCAGACATGTTGATAAAGCAAAATATGAGTATATTGTTCTCAGTTACTACTTTAACAAGAACAGATCGTTTTTCAAATTCATTGCAATTTCATGCATCTGAGTTGATTTAAGACAGTTGCATGCTTTATGTTTTGACTTCTTGCATTTGAAGCAGAGTTCTTTTTTAAACAACTTCTCTCTAGCAAAATCAATGTTCAATATTCTGAGTTTCTTTTATGCAGAGATTGAAGCTGAAATCGCAGTAGTGATTGTCATCAAGATGCTATCGATAAAGCGAGCGACTTAAGTCATTGATGTTTTAAAAGCTGATTAAGCATTTAATTTCATCAATTGAACATTGACTTGCATGCAAATGTTAACAAATTCATTCAAATTCATAGTTTGTTTGTTGATCATGACTCACTGAAGATCTGAGCTAATCTTATGCTGAAGATCATTTAGTAAAGTTTCGTTATTGTACTTTAGTTTCACACTAAGTCTTTGAAATTTCATTCAAAATTCATGAAAGAAAATCTTGTTTTGATACAGTTTTAAGAACTGTTGTTGAGTTGTGTGATGTTGATTAAAATTATTGTACATTTTATTTATGATCAACAATATCTTTTTTGCTTCAAGAAATGAGTTCATGATTGTATTTCTTATTCTGAGTGCTATGTGTTTGATCATCATTTCACTGACTCAACTTTTCACATATGCAATCTTCATTTCTTCAATAGGAAAATGATTTTTGTTCATCTTCAGCTTATTTTGCATTCAAGACAATTAATTATTCACATTTTATCTTGAATCTTTAAACAAAAGTGAATCAAATAGCTTGATTGACTTTAAGAATTGATCTTTCAAAATCAAAGTGCTTAGTCAACTTAATATTACTTTTAAATGATGTATAATCACGTTCTTTTTCTTCATTTCTTTTTATAAATGCATTTAAACAACATTCAACATTGTCTGTGTAACTTTCAACTCAATGTTAATCTTGTTGATGTCATTCAACATCTGAATCATGTCATTGTAAATCTTGATTTCAATGTCATGCTGTTGACATATTTACTTGATAAATGCAATGAAATCATTTACTTCATGAGTACTTATTCAAGCATTCAGTTCAGTGCTGATGCTGATTTTGATCATTTCGTGATTGAAAAGTCAAGCGTTCGTGTTTTCTTCTTCTGTATTCAATAATGCATTCATGTCTTCTTCTTCTGATGTTGTTTAATTCTGTGATGAAAGTGATTCTCTTTCAGCATTTCAAAGTTTATAATGAGCAATGCTCACTGATTCTGACTTTAATTCTGTGCTTCTAGTTATTGTGAGTAGAAAATTGCTGATTGAAATTCAACTGAAATTTCTGATTTCAGTTCTAGAACAATGTATTCATGTTCTTCTGTTCTTCTGTTCTGACAACAAGCTCAGTAAAGAGTTAGTTTAAAGCAATGCGTTCATGTTTTTCTGTTCTAGAAATTTCTTGATTTCTAACAAGTCTTCTGTGTCATAATTCTAGTCTTGTCAGACTCAGTCTTCTAGCCTTGTCAGATTTATTCTCACTTCGTCATCTTGATTAGTTTCTATTGAGTCTAGCATCGACTGAGAAACACATATATGTAGTCAGCTTCTTTTCTGTAGCTATCTTTCTTTCTTAGCATTTATCTTCTAGTTAAATGACATTCATATTGACTCGCTCTATGCTGACTTCTAATATTAGATAAATGCTCATCATTTACTACTCTGCTATCAACGAATAAACGATACGAAACAATCTATTCAGTAAGAAAAATTTGCAAGAAATTCTTCAAATTTGCATCATCATCATTTTAAATCGCAAGAGATTCTTCGATTCTACATTCATTTTCATCATTCTATTTGCAAGAAATTCTTTGAATAAAGCATTTAATTATTATTTGAAATTCACAAAAGATTCTTTGAATTTTCACTCATCAAAAAACATCAATTCAAAACATCAATTTCTCATTTATTCTTATCTCAACAACTTCTACCTTCTCTCATCATGACATGTGACGTCAAGTCAGTTGAGCTTCAAACAACTCGTCTGCTTAGAAGCATTGTCAGTAGAAGAGTTTCACTTCTACTCATTGATGCTTCAGTCGAAGCTGAGAAAGCTGTCATCGCATGAAACATAAACATCAAAGAACAACTGCTTCATTGAGTCAGCAATCAACTTGACGAAGTCATCAATATGCTGAATGAGCTTCAAAGTCAGCAAGACTTGACTTTACAACTTAATGAACACTGACTTCTCATACAAGAAGATCACAAAAAGAGAGCGAAACAACTAGAAGTCGCTTTTGATAAAAACGATGAGCTAGAGAAAAAGATCAATCAGCTACAAGATGAGCGATTGAACTTCAGAGTGAAACAACGTCAAGTCGATCGATCTATGCTTCGTCAAGATACTCAGTCAGCTGAACAACAAGTTAATCAGAAAGTTGAATGAAGCTCAACTTTTGAAGCTCGCTCTCAACGAAAGTCTTCTACTCTATCTGAAAACGAAAATGATCATCACAAGTTCATCAAGCTTTTGAATTCACTCATCTTCATCGAAACAGATGATTCTATCTGAAAGACATGAAACATCAAAATAGCTGACAAGCTCAATGTCAACGCGAATCATTACTCTACTGAAAAGATTCGTATTGTCTATGTAATTTTCAGGCTAGAAGACGATGCTGATCAGCAAATCTATGCAAAGCATCATGTTGATGCTTTCTCACTCTATCAATCACTATCAGAGTTACTGAAACATTTGAAAGAAATTTATGAAGATCAGAATCTGATTCAAAAGTGTCGTTGCAAATATGTTGCTCTGAAGCAGCTCAACAAGTTCTTCAGCTCTTTCTATTCAGAATTCACTAGAATATTCAGCTTTCTGAACTACGACAATATCACTCTGATGAACAACATTCAGAATAAAATCAATAATCATCTTCAGAACGCGTTGTCAGTTTGTCTCATAAAGTTTAGCTCGCTTGACAAGCTCAAGATCTTTCTTCAAGATGTGAATAACAAACAATGAGTCAATTATCAGCTACGTGATGAGCAATGAACAGTCAAATCAATAGCAGCTTTGAAAAAACGTTTTGTTTCTTCGTCAACATCAGCTTCAGCTTCAACTACTAGCTATGTTTGACTCGCTACTTTTTCATTCTCAAATCTGAATGATCAAGAATGTCAATCATCTGCTTCAACTGCAAAGTATCGAGTCATCTTTCAAAGAACTGCTCTCAGCTGAAGACTAGTACTTCAACATCTCATGCATTCATTTCTCGTCTCAATGAGATCATCATGTCGAAAGAAGAGAAGAAATTATTTACAGAGAAATCGAAGAATGAGGCAAAAAACTAGTGACTTTCATCAAAGACGTGATGAAAGATGTGTTAATTTCTTCAACAATGAGCAGCTCAAATGATTTTTTTGCTTCGAAATCTTTGACTACTGAATGTGTACTATCTAGCAATGAAATTAGTTACTCATTAAAGTTATTGATTGACATTGAAGCAGCTGACTATTCGTTCATTGATGAATTAATCGCGCAGAATGTTTATGATCATTTGCAAATCAAATCGTTATCTTTAATCAAGCTCAAGTCAATAAGAGAATTCGATGATCATTATGCAAAAAAGCTCATTACTCATGCAATTTATTCAAATCTGACTGTTCAAGATCATATGAAACGTTTCGTCTTTATGCTGATTACTCGATTGAATCAACATCAGATGATTCTTGAAAAAACATGAATGAACAAGATTGAGATGACTATTGATATGAGAAACAATCGTCTTCAATTTTCTAGTTTCGAAGCTCATATCAAAGCTTCTATCAAAGCTCATTTGATCTTTCTTTCTGTCATCAAGAAAATCGCGATAGAACAGAAAAGTTCAACTTCTACTCAAATACTAAAGAGATTTATTTCTTCTGTTATCACTTGACTCAGCGAGAAGTCATCTTCATTCAGTAAAATCGTGAAATCATCTAATTCAGTCAACTTCGCTTCGTCTTTTGATTCAATGAACATAGCAATGATAGAGACTGCAGCATATAAATCACTAGTCAAACGGTCGAATGTGACTACTTTCGCAATTATCATCACGAAAATCAATTGACTTCTAAAAACAGCTAGAAATAAATCAGAGAACGTAAATCTACAAGAACTTTCACATGAAGAAATCTTGAAAGAAGTCAAAGCTAAGCTTTCTTTGAAATATCATGACTATCTAGACGTGTTTGATCGAGCGATGACTGATCAACTACTTTTTCATCGACTCTATGATCATAAAATAGAGTTGATCGACGAAAGAACATCTTCTCAAAGTCGTCTCTATCATATGTCTGACTACAAGCTTCAAAAGATGAAGAATTATCTGATTAAACATCTGAATAAAAGCTTTATATCTTTTAGCTCGATCTTATACGCTTCGCTCATACTATTCATCGAAAAGAAAGACGATAGTCTGCGTTTCTGCGTCGATTATAAAAAGCTCAATGCTTTGATCAAACGAAATCGCTATCTTCTATTCTTAATAGACGAAACTCTCGCTTGTATTCAAGATAGCAAGTATCTGACTTGATTGAACATCATTGTTGTCTTCAACAAACTGTGTATGCATTCAAGCAGCGAAGATTTGACTATCTTTATCATCTCTTTTGATTTCTACAAATATCACGTGATGTCTTTCAAATTAATTAACGACTCAACTTTCTACCAACATTATATGAACGACGTGCTATTTGACTATCTTCATCAGTTTTGTCAGATCTATCTAGATGACATTATCATTCACAGCAAAACACTGAAAAAACATAAGCAACACGTACGATTGATTCTACATAGACTACGAGAGACTGATCTTCAAATAAATATAAACAAGTGCGAGTTTCATGTTCAGAAGATCTTCTTTCTGAAACTATTGCTATTCATTGAAGAACTAAAGATGAATTTCAGAAAAGTACAAGCAGTAGTTGAATGGTTTACTTCTACAAACCTCATTCAGATGCAGTTCTTCATCAACTTCTGCAACTTCTATCGACGTTTTATAAAGAACTTTTCGAAGATTGTTCATTCTCTGATTCAACTAACTCAAAAAAAGATGATATTTGAATGAAATCAAGCTTGTCAAATGATCTTTGATCATATGAAGAAACGAATGACTGAAGTTTCTATTCTTCGTCATTTTGATCAGAATAAAGAGACTATTCTTGAAATAGACTCATTCAACTACGTCAACGATGACATACTTTCTCAGTATGACGACGAAGAAACATTGCATTCGATGATTTACTACAGCAAGAATCTGAGCTTTGCTGAGTGCAATAAAATTCAGCTTGACTGAAGATTATCAACAAGCGAAGATGACTGCTAGTTGACTTGACTCAATCAATGTTGATCGCTAGAGAATAAGAAGATTAAGCAGGAAAAAGAGAATAAATAGATCATTATTTCTTCTGTTTTCTTCATCATCTCTTTCTGTTTCTTCATCTCTTAGAATTCAGTCAGAAACGCGCTTTTTGCCTCACTCACTCACTTTATAGACTCAGTTGCTTAGATAGAGAAAGTGCTTGACATCTCAGAGTGACTTTCGAGACAAATTTTAGCTCTGAAGATCATCAGAGATTATCGAGTTTGCTCAAACACATATAATATATATTCGTTCAAACGAAGATGATGCTCGATAGTACGAAATCTATGACAAGAAATTACTAGCAATCATTCGTGCCTTCGAACATTGACAATCTGAGCTGAAATTGACTGAGCTACTCATCAAGATGTTCACTGATCATCAAGCTTTAACGTCATTAATGAAAGATAAAGAGCTAAGTAGACATCAAATGCGCTGAGTACAAAAGCTCGTTGACTTCAACTTCAAAATTATGTATCGCTCAGACAAATAAAACATCAAAGTCGATGCATTGACTCGTTGAATCAATTCAGTTTCTAGAAGCTTCGAGAATAAATGATGTCGCTATCAGCGAACTACAATTCTCACGTCAGATCGAATGAAAATTGCTGATCTAAAGAAGAACATCAATGAATCAATCTATAAACAGATTCTTGAAACTAATGAGATTGACGAGAATTGTACGCTACTTCGCGAAGCAATAGAAAGAGACGAGACACAATATGAAGATATCAAATTGAAGAATTGTCGAATTCAGAATAAAATCTTGTATCATGATAGTCAGCTATGAATCTCGTTCAACGAGCTTCTACAAATGAATCTGATTCGTGAGATACATGATCAATCATCAGTTGATCATTCTGATATTCTTAGAACTGTGAAGATCATAAAGCGAAACTACTATTGATCATTCATGCGAAAAACGATAGATCAATATATTTGAAACTGTTATATCTGTCAACGATCAAAGACATCTAGAAATAAATCAAACGACTTGCTTCAATCTTTATCGATATCTGAACAGCAATGACAAGACATAGTAATAAACTTCATTATTGATCTATCTGATTCAAGCGAGTACAACGCTATTCTGACAATCATCTGCAAATTGTCAAAAGAAAGGCATTATATTTCTTGCATCACTGAGAATGAAGATATCACTGTCGAAAAGACAGCTGAAATGCTGATTCAATGAGTATATCGAACTCATGATCTATCAAGCTTCATAGTATCTGATCGAGGTTCGCAATTTACCTTCATTCTATGAAAGTCGCTTTGCAAAAGACTAGGCATTAACCTTCGACTCTCTACAGCCTATCATTCTCAGATCGACGATCAAAGTGAACGAGTCAATCAGAACGTCAAAAGATATCTTCGATTCTTCTGTTCATATATGCAAGATGACTGATTTAAGTGACTACTCATGATCGAGTTTGTCAACAATAACGTCTTGTTCTCAGTCATCTTCTTGATCTTCTTCTTTATGAACAAGAACTTTCATTCTTGTATGAGCTTCAATTCTGACATCATTAAGTATGAAAGCATTCGCGAATGCTTGCAGATTGATCGAGTCAAGAATATATCTGAACAAATGAACAAGACATTGATTTTCGCTCGTGAAGCTCTGATCAAAACATGAAAACAAATGATGAATCAAGCTAACAAGCATAGAAAGAAGATCAATTACAAGATCAAATCAAAGATGTTTCTGAATGAAAGAAACATCATTACAGCGAAATCTTTCAAGAAGCTAGATGACAAAATGCTTGATTCTTTCATCAATCTAGATCTCATCGACTCTTCATATAAACTGAAATTATCAGAGTCTATGCATGTTCATGATGTATTTCATTCTGATCTGCTTCGCTCTGTCGTCGATGATTTCTTGTCTGATCAGAAGAATGAACTCTCAGATTCAATAGTGATAAACGACGAAGACGAGTGAGAAATCAATGATATATTGAATTCTTGTTAATATCAAAGATGACTTCAGTATAAAGTCAAATGAAACGACTATGACAATGATCTCAATTGATACAACGCTGATGACGACGAATTTATGAATGCTCAGAAGATCATTGATGATTTTCATATTTGATACTTGAACCAATCGCGCTAATCAACAATTCAATCAATCAATTGAGTCAAGCAGAAAATACATTCATGCAAACATAAATCATCAAAGAGAAAGAGTAATGTCACGATTCTAGCCTTGTCAGACTCAATCTTCTAGTCTTGTCAGATCTATTCTCGCTTCGTCATCTTAACTAGTTTCTATTGAGTCTAGCGTTGACTGAGAAACACATATATGTAGTCAGCTTCTTTTCTGTAGCTATCTTTCTTTCTTAGCATTTATCTTCTAGTTAAATGACATTCATATTGACTCGCTCTATGCTGATTTCTAACATTCTGAGTTCAATTTTCAAGTTTAAATGATGTAACTTGTTTTTATATCATCTACATGTTGATAGTAAGATTGATGAGCTTTGAACTAATGTTATAAGTTTGCATAAAGCGAATCATATAAGTGTATTCTAACTAGAAGTTCAAAGCTGAAGAAGAAAGAAGATGCAACACATCATGAGTTTTACTCACGAAGACACGCTAGGTCACTAGCGTGTCAACATCAGCTCTATACTAGTTTATAATAGTCTGACATGATTTATGTTAAACTAACTTGAAGTGCATGATTATAACAATTTGATGTTGATTTAATCAAGTAATCAACATAAAAGCTGTGTTAATCATATGATCTTAAACAGTCAGATTTGAATAAATTATATAAATAATGAGTTTCTTAACATAATGATCATCAAATTCTCGAATTGACTTCGCTTTAATCAAAGTCAAAGACTTGATTTGCAACTGATCACAAACAATCTGCGTAATTACTTCATCAATGAACAAATAGTCAGCAGCTTCAATGTCAATCAATGACTTCAATGAGTAATTAATTTTATTGCTAGAAAGTACACATTCAATAGTCAAAGATTCAGAAGTAAAAGAATTATTTGACATGCTTGTTATTAAAGAAATTAACACATCTTTCATCACATCTTTGATGAAAGTCTTTAGTTTTTTGTCTCATTATTCTTGAAAGACATTTTCTCATTCTCTTTATTCTTCAAAATGATGATTTCATGTAAACAAAGAATGAATGCATGAAATGCAGAAGTATTGATCTTGTTCTGAGAATAATTCTTGAACAAATGTCTCAAGATTTTGCAGATGTAGCAGATGATAGATAATTTTGCTTAATCAAATTCAAAGATAGAAAATGTCATGATTCTAGTCTTGTTAAACTCAGTCTTTCATAAACTGACTGCGTCAAGTTGAGTACTTGAGTTCGAGTCAAGTACTCGACTTGTCAAGACTCAATTCAAGTCAGAATTCTTGACTCAAGTATTCAAGTCAAGTCGAGATGTTCAACTCAAGTATTTAAGTTGAGTCAGAGAATTGAAATCGAGTATCAACTCAAAATTCTCAACTCGACTCGTCAAGACATGAAGATAGATAAATAGATATTCTATTATGACTTTCTATTATGACTTTCTATCATAACTCTCTATCAAATAGTCTTCATGTTTTTCTTCATGTTTCTCTTTATGACTTTCTATCAAAAAGATAATGCAAAAAGGTAATGCAAAGGCGAAAAATCGAAAAAATTTCTATATTTAACTCTCTTGATGTCATTTTCAATTTCTTGACGAGTTAAGTCGAAAACTCAAATTTAGTATTGACTTGAGATTGATATCAGGTTGAATCAGAATGTTGAAATTGAGTATTTGAGTCAAGTCAGAAGATTGATATCGAGTACTTGAGTCGAGTCAGAAGATTAATATCAAAACTCAACTTGATGATTAGTCTAGTCTTTCAGTTTTTTCAGATTTATTCTCGCTTCGTCATCTTGACTAGTTTCTATTGAGTTTAGCGTCGACTGAGAAATACACATATGTAGTCAGCTTCTTTTCTGTAGCTATCTTTCTTTCTTAACATTTATCTTCTAGTTAAATGACATCTCTATCTGACTCACTTTAAACAAACTTCTAACATTAAATAAATGCTCATCAACTACTCTGCTATTGATGAATAAATGATATGAAACAATCTATTCAGTAAGAAAAATTTGCAAGAAATTCTTCAAATTTGCATCATCATTTTAGATTGCAAGAAATTCTTTAATTCTACACTCATTTTCATCATTGTATTTGCAAGAAATTCTTTGAATAAAGCACTCAATTATTATTTGAAATTCACAAAAAATTCTTTAAATTTTCACTTATCAAAAAACATTAATTTAAAACATCAATCTTTTATTTACTTTTATTTCAACAACTTTTATCTTCTTTCATCATGACATGTGATGTTGAGTCAGTTGAGTCTTGAACAACTCATCTGCTTAAAAGCACTGTCAATAAAAGAGTTTCACTTCTACTCATTAATGCTTCAGTTGAAGTTGAGAAAGCTGTCATTGCATGAAACATAAATCTCGAAGAACAACTGTTTCATTAAGTCAGCAATCAACTTAACGAAGTCATCAATATGTTAAATGAGCTTTGAAGTCAGCAAGACTTGACTTTACAACTCAATGAACATTGACTTTTTATACAAAACAATCACAAAAAGAGAGTGAAACAATTAGAAGTCACTTTTGATAAAAATGATGAGCTAGAGAAAAAGATCAATCAGTTGCAAAATGAGCACTTAAACTTGAGAGTGAAACAACATCAAGCTGATCAATTTATGTCTTGTCAAGACACTCAGTCAGCTGAGTAACAAGTCAATCAGAAAGAAGCTCACTTTCAATGAGAATCTTCTACTCTATCTGATAATGAGAATGATCATCATAAGTTCATTGTTGAGATCATGTCTAAAAACTAATCAGAGTGCGTGCGTGACTAGAATGTTTGATTTATAAAGATAGTTATAACTAAGACTTTAAGAATACAGAAGAAAGAAGATATAAAAGACAAGAAGAACACGCTCTATATAGTAGTTACTCAGATCAACGCTAGTCTCAAAGAAGACGTGTTGAAACATAAGAAAGATGTTGATTTGAAAGATGTTTGCAACACAAAGAAATGTGTTTGTCATAAAAATCTGTTGATCACTCGTAACACAAAGAAGTGTGTTTATCTAGAAGACAATAGAAGCTGATTAGAAGATGCTAGAAAAGAAAAAAGATGCTGAGTCATATTTGAGTCAAGTCTGAGTCAGATCTAGATCAGATCTCGACTAAATCATTGACTAGCTCTAATCAATTTTGACACATTCATAACATTATTTCTCTCTTTGAAAATTCATGTTCGCATGAATAGAACAAATGAAACGCAAATTTTTTTCACTGTTTTTCAATTTAGTGTGACTTGTCTGAATAAAACTTATGAAATTCAACTAGAACTTCTTTCGAGCTCTTGAATTCTTCTTTGTCAACATAGTATCATTCATTGTTTTGATCTAGTCTCGTTCATTTGACTTTGTATTGTATTCAATCTCAATAGCATCTAGAGTTTAAAATGTCATCTATCTCTCAATGCTCATTGTCTTTGATAGTGAGAGATTTAGATGATTCTGAATGTTGTTCTGATAAGAGATCATTGAAACAAGAACGTAATAGCTTTGAACTGAACATTGAATGCAGCTGCTTTATGCTTATTGATAGACGAAGATGATAGAAGATTTCAACTTTGACAGTGATTTAATAAAATTCTAGCTGTTTGTCTTTCAAATTCTTACATGATTTAGTTGTTTTTATGTTTCTAGAGAATAATCAAACTCAGTCACTCACTTCATAAATGACATCTCATTTATGTTTATTGATCTGAGCTTTGATGATCTGCTTCGTCTTTTTCAATTGCTGACAATTGAAGATAAGAAGCTCTTTCATTCAAATGACAATATCATTGACTTTTCTAGCTTCAAGACGTTTGCAAGTTGTCTTGTAATCAGTTGTATCTGAATCAAAACTCATTCGAGAATGAAACTCTTTATTGAAGTAAAATGAAATCATTGAGATGATCAAGAAGATATTGAAATTTTCGCTGAATTTCATCATTGAAAGTCATTTTGCTCAGTCGTTCTGCATGTAGTTACAGTAAATTCTTAATTCGCATTCAACATCTTAATTAACTTGTTTCAATTAATCATTGATCTCAGAATGATAAACTGTTGATAAACTAGTCGTGATTCTTAGTCGCTTGCAAAGACTTTGTCATATGATTGATATGAATTGAGAGTTTCTGTTCAAAACAATAGAACTAGATAAATCATGAAGTCAATAAATGTTTCATAGCATGATTCAAATCATTTCTTTGACTGAAATGTCATTGTCTTTTCAATGACAAAGAACATAGTGATGTTTCTTGATGAGACAACATATGATTATGCAAATGATTGTCAGAACTCAGATCTATGAAAGTCAGAGTTCTTCAGAGAATAAAGAACAAACATGAAAACTATTCTTCAACGTTATCATTGAGCTTTCAGACGAGAATCTGAGTCTATGAGAATTGAGACACTGAGTCTATGAGAGATTCTACTGTCAATTCTCAGAGACATTGAGTCTACGAGAATTCTCATCATCGATTCTCAGAGACTCTAAGTCTACAAGAATTCAAGTCACATACAAATTTCAACATTTCATCGATGATAAGAATTCAAGTCACATACAATCTTCAAGAGACTTCGCATGAGTTGCATGTAATCTCACTGATCTCATTGATGATGCTTGAACTTAGTCTTCTGAGTATATAAAGAAGAGTTTGCTTCTGTATTTTGTAGTCTAGTGTTAACTTTCTATATGAATAGATATTACTAAGTTACTATCAAATTTGATCATATTATTTACGCGCATATTCTTTAGTGTGACTGCGCGTTTCTCAAGCTACTCACAATTTTAACACTCTACTTTATTGCAGAGATGATAGTTCATATGATAAAAAAAAAAACGAAAAAATCATCGACTTGAACAGCAATTCTTCAAATATGACACTCAATCTTCGTAGTGAATCTCAATTTCTTTTCATTCTCGAAGCTTCTGCATCTCTGACTCAAACGATTGTCATCATTGACGTCGTAGATGTACTTTTCAAGTATCATAATCAAGATATGATCTCTCTTGATGCTGTGATTTCATCTTTTGAAAGCAATATTTGCATGTCTTTCAAAAGCGTTGTTTCGTCTACTTTCATCATTTTCATAGAACTTGCATTCGCTTTGCTTGATCAGACTTCTTGCAACAATAAAGAGAAATTTTAATTGAACTTGATGAAGAATCTTGCACAGCGTCAAGCAATCATCATCAACATCATGATTTCATCAACTCAATCATCTTCTGATTCTGCAAGCGTTAGTTTGAAGAATTTATTAAAGACTCGTTATCGTGCAGCGTTGAATGAAAACATCAGAAGTGCTTGCATCAATGTAAAAAGAAAAGAGAGACAGCGCATGCTGCTTCAGACAAGAATAAAAGTCGTTGAGCATGAATTTTCATTCATCATCTTCAACGAAATTCAAAGCATTATCAACAACATGAAGATCTTGCAGAAACAACAGAATTATTTGAAGATGTATGCTTGACGCAAGACGTTGTTCATTGAAAACATCATTCTGCTAGAAGATCTGAATCAAGCATCTTGCACATTGAACTCTGATTACTTTTTAACATGACGAAGTCGTGCATCTGATCATTTTGAATCAAAGTTTCGCAAAAGAATCATCGCTAGAGTCATAAAGAATTCTTTTGTTGATGATGATTCTTCTAAGAAGAGAATGATCATCTTTAAGATCACTCTTTCAAATAAGTTCTCAAAAGAGAAGAAGTTCAAATTCATCATCAACGAGAATCTGAAGTTGTTTCTCAGAAAACTAAAGTTAAACTTCATCAAGATGAACTACATCAAAGATGATGACAAGCTTGATTATGTCACGAAATATGTAAAGATCACAGCAATGCACTATCTTCAACAGATCGAGAAAACTGTTGAGAAAAAAGATTGTAGAATCACATGAGCGAAGTTTCTCGAGACTCTTCAGCAATGCTTGCTTGACGTGAAGTCACTTCAGAATCAAATGAATGATTTATGAAATGTCATTATAAAAAGAAGCAATCAAACATGCATGTTATTCTTTCTGAAACTCAACAAAATACACTTTCAAAATTGTGTTGAAATCATGAAGTCTGAGAAAGTGCTATTGTTCAGATTTCTGAGTGAGTTACTTTCTTTGAACAAGATCAAGCTAACTATACTAACTTTCGCTCAATGAAGCAAGATGTTCTGTCGAGAACTGACGAAGTACATCGACATGCAACATGCTTCGAACTATGTTCAGCAGAGTTGATAGTTGAAAACGAACTCATCTTTCGAGAATCAATCATACAAGAAGAGTTCACAGAATTTCTTGCAGAGAATTGATGATCAAGAAAAAGAAGAATACTTTGATGATCAACAAGAGCAATGAGAATCAGAACTGAGAGAAACAGTCTTTTGAAAGAAAAAATATTGCAGAATCAGCGAAAGAACGTGCGTCAGATGTGAATCTAAAGATCACGCAAAGTTGAATTGTTTAAACTCATGATTCATTTTTTCAAAAACTTTCTTCTCAGAAGCTTCTTCTGCTTCTAACAACATTTTCATTATCAACGTTTCAAGAAAAGACTTAGCTCAATAGATTTCTTTCATTTATCGATTATTCAAGAGAAGAAAGAAGCAACTGAAGAGTATGAAACTTAATGAGTCAACTCAATCAGTCAACTGTCTGTCAAACTGAACGCGTTGACAATGTCAAAGAACTCAAACTCAGTCACAACATCATTCATTCTTGTAGTCAAGATCAAGTCAGAATGTCTTGATCTTCTTGACTTAAGTCATGATGAACATTGAATGTATGCTAAATGTGATTTATCACAGTCTTGTAAAACGTTTAAATAAGATCGAGAATATTCACTCTTGAAAGTTTATGAGAATTTTCTTCACTGATAAATCAATGTGACTACATGAAACAATACTGCTCGATCTGAACATTCAGAACTTCGATGAGAGCAATCTATGCATCTTTGAGATCTTTATCGTTGTCAAATATGTTTCAGAGAATCTCATGTTAAATCTTTCATTCTTTAAGAAACACAATCTCATTCACAAGTTTACTCATTGATGCTTATGCTGAAGAATCTTGTGTGCTCAGAATGAAAGAAAGAGACTATCTCATTGAAGAACAGTTTCAGAATCATCTTATGTGATGTTCAATGAAGCAAGACTTGCGTCAAGTCTTTTTGCATGCTGTTAGAGATCAGCATAGAGCGAGTCAATATGAGTGTCATTTAACTAGAAGATAAATGCTAAGAAAGAAAGATAGCTACAGAAAAGAAGCTGACTACATATATGTGTTTCTCAGTCGACGCTAGACTCAATAAAGACTAGTCAAGATGACGAAGCGAGAATAGATCTGACAAGACTAGAAGACTGAGTCTGACAAGGCTAGAAGGCTGAGTCTGACAAGGCTAGAATCGTGACATTACTTCTTTTCTTCGATGATTCATATTTGCATGAATGTATTTTCTGCTCGATTCTGTTGATTGACTGAATAGTTGAAAGCGCTTCTAGCGCGATTTGTTTGAATATTGAATATGAAAATCGTCAACTATCTTCTGAGCGTTCATAAATTCGTCGTCATCAGCGTTGTATCAATTGAGATCATTGTCATAATCATTTTATTTGACTCTATACTGAAGTCGTCTTCGATATCGACGAAAATTTAATATATTGTCGATTTTTCATTCGTCTTCGTCGTTTATCACTATTGACTCGAGAGGCTCGTTCTTTTGACCAGGCAAGAAGTCGTCGACGATGAAACGAAGCAGGTCAGAGTGAAATACGTCATGAATACGCATAGTCTCTGATAATTTCAGCTTATATGACGAGTCGACGAAATCTAGATTGATGAAGAAACCGAGCATTTTGTCGTCTAGCTTCTTGAAAGATCTCGCTGTAACAATGTTTCGTTCGTTCAGAAACATCTTTGATTCGATCTTGTAATTGATCTTCTTTCTATGCTTGTTAGCTTGATTCATCATTTGTTTTCGTGTTTTGATCAGAGCTTCACAAGCGAAGATCAATGTCTTGTTCATTTGTTCAGATATATTCTTGACTTGATCAATCTGCAAGCGTTCGCGAGTGCTTTCATACTCGATGATGTCAGAGTCAAAGCTCATATGAGAATGAAAGCTCTTGTTCATAAAGAAGAAGATCAAGAAGATGACTGAGAACAAGACATTATTGTCGACAAACTCGATCATGAGTAGTCACTTAGATCAGTCATCTTGCATATATGAACAGAAGAATCGAAGATATCTTTTGACGTTCTGATTGACTCGTTCACTTTGATCGTCGATCTGAGAATGATAGACTGTAGAGAGTCGAAGATTAATGCCTAGTCTTTTGCAAAGCGACTTTCATAGAATGAAGGTAAATTGCGAATCTCGATCAGATACTATGAAGCTTGATAGATCATGAGTTTGATATACTCATTGAATCAGCATTTCAGCTGTCTTTTCGACAGTGATATCTTCATTCTCAGTGATGCAAGAAATATAATGCCTTTCTTTTGACAATTTGCAGATGATTGTCAGAATAGCGTTGTACTCGCTTGAATCAGATAGATCGATAATGAAGTTCATTGCTATGTCTTGTCATCGCTGTTCAGATATCGATAGAGGTTGAAGCAAGTCGTTTGATTTATCTCTAGATGTCTTTGAACGTTGACAGATATAGCAGTTTTGAATATATCTATCTATCATTTTCCGCATGAATGATCAATAGTAGTTTCGCTTTATGATCTTCACAGTTCTAAGAATATCAGAATGATCAACTAATGATTGATCGTGTATCTTACGAATCAGATTCATTTGTAGAAGCTCATTGAACGAAACTCATAGCTGACTATCATGATACAAGATTTCATTCTGAATTCAACAATTCTTCAATTTGATATCTTCATATTGTGTCTCGTCTCTTGCTATTGCTTCGCGAAGTAGCGTACAATTCTCGTCAATTTCATTAGTCTCAAGAATCTGTTTATAGATTGATTTCTCGATGTTCTTCTCTAGATCAGCAATTTTCATTCGATTCAAAGTCAAAATAGTGATTCATTGATAGCGAATGCGCTCATCTTCTGAGCTTCTAGAAACTGAATCGACTCAACGAGTCAATGCATCAACTTTGATGTTTTGTTTGTCTGAGCAATACATGATTTTGAAGTTGAAGTCGACGAGCTTTTGTATTCAGCGCATTTGACGTCTACTTAGCTCTTTATCTTTCATTAATGACGTTAAAGCTTGATGATCAGTGAACATCTTGATGAGTAGCTCAGTCAATTTCAGCTCAGATCGTCAATGCTTGAAGACATGAATGATTGCTAGTAGTTTCTTGTCATAGATCTCGTAATTGCACTCAGCGAGACTCAGATTCTTGCTGTAGTAGATCATTGAATGCAATGTTTCTTCGTCGTCGTACTAAGAAAGTATGTCATCGTTGACGTAGTTGAATGAGTCTGTTTCAAGAATAGTCTCTCTATTCTGATCAAAATGACGAAGAATAGAGACTTCAGTCATTCGTTTTTTCATATGATCAAAGATCGTTTGACAAGCTTGATCTCATTCAAATATCACCTCTTTTTGAGTTAGTTGAATCAGAGAATGAACAATCTTTGAAAAGTTCTTTATAAAACGTCGATAGAAGTTGCAGAAGTCAACGAAGAACTGCATCTGAGTGAGGTTTGTAGAAGTAGATCATTCGACTACTGCTTGTACTTTTCTGAAGTTCATCTTTAGTTCTTTGATGAATAGCAATAGTTTCAGAAAGAAGATCTTCTGAACGTGAAACTTGCATTTATTTATATTCATCTGTAGATCGATCTCTCGTAGTCTATGTAGAACTAGTCGTACGTGTTTCTTATGTTTCTTCAGTGTTTTGCTGTAGATGATAATATCATCTAGATAGATCTGACAAAACTGATGTAGATAATCAAACAGCACGTCGTTCATATAATGTTGGTAGAAAGTCAAATCGTTGATTAATTCAAAAGACATCACGTGATATTTGTAGAAGTCAAAAGAGGTAATAAAGATAGTCAAATCTTCGCTACTCGAATGCATGCGTAGTTTGTTGAAGACGACTATTATATTCAATTGAGTCAGATACTTGCTATCTTGAATACGAGCGAGAGTTTCGTCTATTAAGGGTAGAGAGTAGCGATTTCGTTTGATCAAAGCATTGAGCTTTCTATAATCGACGCAGAAACGCAGGCTATCGTCTTTCTTTTCGACGAATAGTATGAGCGAAGCGTATGAGATCGAGCTGAAAGATATAAAGTTCTTATTCAGATGTTTAATCAGGTAATTCTTCATCTTTTGAAGCTTGTAGTCAGACATATGATAGAGACGACTTCGAGAAGACATTTTCTCGCCTGTCAACTTGATTTTGTGATCATAGAAGCGATGAGAAGGTAGTTGATCAGTCATAGCTCAATCAAACACGTCTAGATAGTCATGATATTTCGAAGAAAGCTTAGCTTTGACTTCTTTCAAGATCTCTTCGTGTGAAAGCTCTTGTAGATTTACGTCTTCTGATTTATTTCTAGCTGTTTTTAGAAGTTGATCGATTTCGATGATGATGATCGCGAAAGTAGTCACATTCGATCGTTTGAATAGTGATTTATATGCTGCAGTCTCTATCATTGCTATGTTCATTGAATTGATAGACGAAGCGAAGTTGACTGAATTAGATGATTTCACGATTTTACTGAATGAAGATAACTTCTTGCTGAGTCGAGTGACAACAGAAGAAGTAGATCTCTTTAGTATTTGAGTAGAAATCGAACTCTTCTGTTCCATCGCGATTTTCTTGATGACAGAAAGAAAAATCGAACTAGCATCAATATGAGTCTTTGAATCAGAAAATTGAAGATGATCGTTTCTCATATCAATCGTTATCTCAATCTTATTCATTCATGTTTTTTCAAGAATCATCTGATGCTGACTCAATCGAGTAATCAGCATAAAGACGAAACGTTTCATATGATCTTGAACAGTCAGATTCAAATAAATCGCATGAGTAATGAGATTTTTT
>JAABUS010002986.1_pt1 | contig 29254 bp, 36 predicted proteins | sample 5560161 | NCBI WGS metagenome assembly JAABUS01 (sample SAMN10711885, study PRJNA513376) | rock metagenome | isolation source: Antarctica rocks | place: Antarctica: Victoria Land, Trio Nunatak nord | collected 2016-01-04
TGATGAGGGGATTGGTGGGGGGAGGGGATGGCGGGGGAGATGGTGAGGAGGTGGTTGGTGGAGGGGGGATGGGGTTTCGAGGGATTGGAAAGGGGGAGGGGTGGGCGCATGCGGATGTTGCGGTGGGGAATGAGGGGAGTGTGGGGGTTATGAGGGGGGTGGGTGGGAGGGAGGGGTGGGAGGGGAGGTGGGTTGGGGTGGATATGGGGAGGGTGGTGGAGGTGGTGGGGAGGGAGTTTGGGGGGTGATGGTGAGGGGGATGGATGATATGATGCAATGGCAGTGGGCTTGCGCGCGCTGGGTGTGGTGCTTATTTATCAACGGGTCGGGGTTTGAAAGATATATAATCATCTCGGGTGCTCCAAGCTCAATACCGGATGACATCGGACGCGCACGAACAACTCAACACCTTGCTCCTCACCCATTGGAAAGGCGAGTTATGACCCCATCAGCACTCCTAATGCTGCCACGTTCCGCTCTAGTCAAACTCGTCCCATTCACTACAAATACCTCTAGATATCCCCCACCTCTTCGGCGGACCGAAGACACACGAAACCATGTTGATCCATCTCCGTCTCCTGACCAGTCTTCAAAAATCGGCCTGCCAAACATCCGTCCCCTCGATGAGCCTTTGGACACCTCGCCACTGCATAGACTTCGCACCTGCGCTGTTGAAAGAACATCGGATACGGATGTCCACCCAGCCGGCGGCGCAGACCATGCTCTGTAGGCTGGAGCGAACGAGCTGCGGTGCTTCCACTCCACGGGGTCATTCCTCGTCGACTCATGCCACGTTATAAGTTCGGAAGCCCGTGCCACGGGCGTACTGAACAGACCTGCGGGCCTATTTGAGGCGAGTGGATCGAGGACGGTCAGGACGGAGTATCCCAAGTTGTCGCATTCGTTAGACAGAGATAGTTGAGGTCTGGAGCTTTGGCCAGAGCGATGGACCTCCATGCCGCGACAAGGGGATTCATGACATCTCTGTTGTGGTGGTGCACTTATTCCCGTGAGCCCATCCTGATTAGATGTTGACTCGAAGTGTCGAAAATGATAGCTATAACCAGAAGTCAGGGCGACAAATAGCGCTCGCGTAGAAGAGAGCAATTTTCCAACTATGGTAGGATGGACAGTGATTCAAGTATCCCCTGCGCTGGTAGGACTCCCTTCTTGGAGCTGCGTCAAGCCTTGGGTAATTGCAGTGCCTGTTTATTCGAGCCCCCTGTAGGGCGTTATTTTCGGTGAGCAGGGCAGCTACTTTGATGGTCTGGCCCTTTAGCAGTGGGTGCCCACTTGTCTAATAGTTCGTCGTTCCGTGAACCTGTTATTCGACGAGTAACATTGAGCCACTGATTGCCGGCGCATGGTAAAACCGAGTACCAGACACGGTCGGGATGTCGGAAGGAAGCAGCGCGAATAGATGTCGGCTACGAGCCACCGCATCCCAAGATCGTTCGGGTTTCGACAAAGATAAACATGCAAAGCAGTACTGTGTTGGTGGCACGCGCCCAGAGGCGTCTGCATTCTTATGGCTTGGATCTGAGACTGCAGACTGATGCAGTGCGCGAATTGTTGGGTGTCCAAATATATGCGCTGATACGAATAGCTGGGCGAGAATTTCCTACTCTCAATTAGCTTCTGAATGTCTTGAACAAACCCTACTCTGCTTGCAATGAAGGTCCCAGCGATGACAGGAAGGACAATCATTTCCGGACCTTCGAGGGCTGGCTGCTTGTTGCTGGAAAAGCATAAGAGCATGAAGTAGTATACTGCTGACAAGCTATTATAGGTAGTGTTCACCATCATTCTCAGCATTCTCAACATGTGTCCCTTCAGCAGCAAACCCCTAGAGCGAAACCGTTGCAAGAAGCTGGCTCAGATCGCTAGTAGTCTTTTGGGCACCTCCTCCCTGGGGTATTTACGCAGGTAGGGACTACCTACAACCGGCTATTAGCATTTCACCGGATTCAGAAAGATCGAAACCACATCTACCTGATATCCGGCCACACCGTCATGTCCATAAAAGTAGCCTCCACCAATGGTGTCATCGTGCTCCCTAGAGCAATCATACATCATTGTCGTATAAGCTATAACACAAGCTTCCTGGGTCATCCACGCCCTCGCCCTCTCCCAATTAGAATCGTACACCGCAAACGTCAGTAGCATCGTATAGCCATCCTCAGTCGTAAGCGGCGTCCCATGGATGTCATTCCGAAACACAACATTGGGATTCGCTCGGGCGGGGTTTGTCCATTTGAGCGCGTGGTTTATTAGTATTTCGCACGCTGGGGCGGTGAGCCCGTTGACTAGATCTTTTTTGAACCAACCGCCCCGGGAGATGCAGCCGGAGCCGGGGGCGCGGTTGGGGCCGGGCTGGGTGGAGACGGTGGTTTTGATGGCTTGGGAGAGGCGGCCTGAGAGGATGCCTAGGCCGTAGGCTCCGAGGGTGACGCCGAGGAGGAATAGCTGACGCTCCTCGAGGATGGCGGGAGGGATGGCTGAGTGAGGGATTGTTGCAGGTTCAAGGGAATAGGAAGGCACAGGAGGCGTGATAGCTTCGATGGGACGCAGTGTAGGAAGCAGCAAGATCAGTAATACTAGGCAGTGGAGTTAAAAACATTTACAGAAGCTATATTCTCCCAAGAGATCAAACGTACAACGAGGATGTAGAAACCTATTCCACATCATGTCTTGGACGATAATTAATCGTAGGTGCGTCTGTGGGCTCTAGGAAAATCTGTGCAGAAGTAGCTAAAGACTCATTCCGTTATCTGGGAACCTTACGAATGTATATGTTGATGTCCAGATAAGACTTCAATCAGGTCAAGCTGTATTGTCACAGCGTCGACTTAATCGCGCGACATGCGACAGGCGTACTGCTCCTCACGATCGGGCAGGCCTCGAACTCACATCCGCGCCTAATGCCAGCAGAAGCTTGACTGTCTGGTCATTTCCTCTCTCTGTGGCAATCTGCAACGGTATCAGGCCTCGCCAGTCCCTGACCTCTGATAGTGCGCCAGCTTCAACCAGTAGCTGTACAAGAATAAATTCGTCGCTCACCTGATTCTTTGCGCAGGGATTTAGCGCAGCACAGCCTTCCTTATCCAGGGCAGAGACGTCGGCGCCGTGACGAAGACGCTCGCGCGCCGTTAAGAGGTGCCTGTTAGCCGCAGCGTAATGAAGAGGCGTGGAACCAATGAAAGTGGTGGACTCTTTGTACTGGTAAGGGCTAGATACACACGGGTTGAGGGTCTTGCGAGGAGGCCGGAACTCTTCCGACATAGCCAACTGTAAAGAAGTCGAAGAAGACACCTGATCGGGATACGATACGAACATAAAGAGAAAACATTGCTCATTCTGTGTTCCTCTCGAAGTAATACCGCCAAAGCTGAAATATCCTTCAGAGTTTCCCAATTTCAGAGTGCTTCTTGGCGACGTGAAGGAGCTGGGAATGGAATCGCTTGCCAGGTCTTGTCTGAGTCGACACATAGATGCCGTGCAGTACAGAGGAGGAAGGATACCTGTGTGTACAGGCATGCTGTCAAGAGTAAGAGATGCTATCACACTTACCCGCTGCTAGGTATTCTGGACCCAGAGCTACGGTTGGCTTAAGAAGATCCTTACCAGCAACCCATCCTAGAAGAGAAGGAAAAGTCGGTCTGTAAATATGCATCTCATTAGAACTTCCTATCTGCAGATCTAGCCTCTTGAACGCCATATATGCGTGGAGGACCCCCAGCGCGCCCCTCATGTGAAGCAACACCCAGCGCCCTGTGGAAGATCTATCGGCTCTAAGTGGATATGATATGCAGGCGAGAGCGATCGAAGTGACGACAGAGCTCCGGTGCTGGCCCGGTCAGATCTGATGTAGAAGATCTTTCGCCCCGGTTTGGAAAAGGACTGGAGGATCCTGAGCGGTCAACAAGGGAAGGTCAGAAGCCCGAGGTGAAAGAAAAGTCTAAGCATGGCGCCATGGAGAATCGTGTAGGCTTTTCCCCATCGTGATTTATTGCTCATTTTCGTCGGCGTTTGCAGTCCTCGCCTACTGGGAAGCGCACTGCATCCGCTCTCCTCCCTGCGGGACACCATCCTCCTCATCTTCGTCCATATGTGTGGCGCCTTGGGCTCTTCGTTGACCGCTCTGGTCAACAGCTTCAAGGGAGAAGTCTTCAATCATGCCGTCTGCTGGAGGCTGCTCAATTTCTTTTCGGGGGGGTAGAATCTGTTCGAGCTTTTGAATTTTCTCCGGGGTATTGAACATCTCAGGTGGGAATTTGACGTCGAATTGGATATAGAGGTTGCCGTGGTCGTGGTGTCGCATCGATGGCATACCTTGCCCACGGATCATCTTAACCTCGCCTGGAAATAGTCAGTACACGTTGCCAAGCATCAACATGCTCTAGCTTCCTCACCTGGACTTATGACCTCTCCGGGCTCGATTGTCACAGTCAACCAACGTTCGTCGAGGTGCTCAATATGCACCTGACCGCCAGCCAATGCCGTCAATAAATCGATCTCGGCATGGAAGAAAAGATCGTCGTCTTTGCGCTGGAACCGTGGATGCGGCTTCTGCTCGATCTCGAATTGAACGTCGCCTGGCATTACGCCCGGCATCTGGTCACCTTCACCGCTGAAGTCGATCTTGTGCCCACTCTTGACTCCCTTGTCTACGTGCACATGAAGCACCTTCCGCTCGATGACCGTCTTCTTGCCGCTGCAGCGCTTGCAACGATCTTTCTCCCGAATGATCTCGCCTTCTCCCTGGCAATCTGGGCAGACTGTTTGGAAGCGCTGAATCATCGGGCCCATTTGACGCATCATGGTCTTCATACCAGCACCGTTGCAGCCACTACATGTCTTGACTGCGCCTTCCTTACCTCCACGGCCATCGCAGGAAGGGCAAATGACGGACTTCTGTAGCGCAAGTTTCGAGACCTTTCCGCGGTAAACGTCTTCGAGGGAGACCTTGTGGACGTGGTGAATGGTTCGTGCTCTCTTGGGGCCGGTATCACGCATGCCTCCACCAAACATACCACCGAATGGGCCACCGCCTCCGCCACCGCCAAAGAATTGGGCGAAGAGGTCTTCGGCTGCCATACCTCCTCCAGCCCCACCTTGCTCCAGGCCTTCTTCGCCATACTGGTCGTATATGGCGCGTTTCTGGCTATCTTGAAGGACTTCGTAGGCATGCGATATTTCCTTGAATTTCTCGGCAGCGTTTGGATTGTGGGCATTCTTATCTGAAGTGGCATTAATGAGTCTTTATTGGTTTCGAATACAGTAGTTTTCCATACCTGGATGATGTTTCAGAGCACCCTTCTTGTATGCCGTCTTGAGCTCTGCATCTGAGGCGTTTGGTCCCACCTTGAATGAATAAGCAACTGAAAATTCGGTGCGACATCTGCTGGCAGACTTACCCCAAGCAGATCATACAAACCGGTTTCTTTGACCATGATTTCGGCAGAGGCAAGGCGTTGCTTTCAGCAGTGGTGAATATTTTGGACTTGGTGCTCCGTCTTCTGATGCTAATGCAATAACCGAGCTGCAACGGCTGATGGTGTCTTATGATTGTCAGTGTGTGTCAGAAGATCTCTCACGACAACCCTGATAGAAAACTGGCGAAACAGATATGTCACTGCTGCTTAGTAGTGTGATCGAGATGATAAAGTCGCTACACTAGGCGCTGGGTATGGGGTTAGGTACCTCAGCAGGTTTGGAGATCTGTAAGCCGACAGGTGCGTAAGGCGACGAAAATTCCAGAGACCCTGGCTGAGGCAGACGCAGAGGCTAGTCTAGACTTAGGCTGTTCCTTCGGCTTCCAAGCACTTCCAGCAGCCTCGTTCACGAAGGGCTGATGAAGCAGCCTAATAGGTGTAGAACGATTGCTCAACACTGTAGAACCTCCAGAAGTCGTGTTGATGCCATGAGCCGTGAAGAGGAAAATTTGCAAGCATTTGTCACAATTCATATTCAGTTGCCAATCGCCATGGAGTGGAGCTAGACCCTACTAAGTAAAGTACGCTAATCGTTTAGAGGTGATAATCTTATCAGGCCATTTTGGTAGATCTGATATCCTCCAATCACCCATTGCTGATGTGGAACCGTAAAGGAGACTTTTGAGTACATTTACTCCACATGTAGAGACGATCTTGTTGAGTCTCGTTCTTGTGAGTTGCAATCAGAGATATACTTGCACCGGCGACGGAACCGTGCGGGGCACATTGAACGAATATTGTATGTAATGGATCATGAAGTGGGCTACCGTGCAGCGGTCGAAGAGGCAAAGGCCAGTGCAGATGAAGGAGGTATTCCAATTGGAGCTTGTTTGGTTTCCAAGGAGGGGAAGATCTTGGGTCGAGGACACAACATGAGAGTGCAGAAAGGTAGTGCCACTTTACACGTATGGCCACCATCATCATGAAGAATTAGTTGCAAACAGCTCTGACTTTGGTATGCATCTCCTGTATGTAGGCTGAGATGTCGACTTTCGAGAACACGGGAAGACTCCCTGCATCGGCCTACGAGGGTGCGACAATGTTCACGAGCCTCTCCCCTTGCGATATGTGCACCGGAGCTTGTATCCTGTACAAAGTGAAGCGAGTCGTCATTGCAGAGAACAAAACCTTCGTCGGTGGCGAAGCCTACCTGAAGCAGCGGGGCATTGAAGTCATTGTGCTAGAAGACGCCGAATGTCAAGCCTTGATGAAGAAGTTCATTGAGGAGCAGCCGAAAATATGGTAAGCCTGTAATGCTATAATTCCTGTTATGCATGTTTGCACGCCCACCCAAGTTTCTAATAACACCGTCAAATGCAGGAATGAGGACATCGCCCTATGATCTGTAGCTCAGATAATTCTATTCATGATCTGTCGCAGCAGTGTTGGATGGGCAGCGTCAGTCGTAAGTCCCGATGGTCCTTTTGTCAGGAAGCGTCCGAGCCAGCCAGTCGGTGAATCTCTTCGAAGAAGAACTTTAAGTCATCCGGGTCGACGAATGGCGTGACACCTTTCAGACAATTAGCACTGAATCACAATATAAGCAGCATAACCAAATCGGAGTTCTTACCATGACCCAAGTTTGCGATCCAACCCTGCTTTCCACCTCCAAATCCGTTGACCATCTCTTCTACGGCTGCACTGATCGCTTTCCTTCCACCGTAAAGAACCCCAGGATCAGCGTTGCCTTGCAATGTCACTCGACCTCTGGCGATTGCTACAGCTTCTGCCGGGGCCTGAAGCCAGTCCAACCCTACGACTTGGTATCCAGATTCACAAAGCTCATCGAGAGCGTACCATGCCCCTTTGGCAAACACAACCATAGGTACTTGCTCAAGATTCAGCTCTCGAAGTCTTTCCGGAAGATGCTTGGAGATGTGACGAAGGTATGGCAACGAGAACATCTTGAAGGACGATGGCGACAGCTCTGCGGCCCAGGAGTCGAATACTTGAATGATCTGGGCTCCTGCTTTGACCTGTAGAGCCAGGTATTCGACACAAAGCTCGGCGATCTTCAACAGGAGTGCTTGACTTTCGGAAGGGTATTTGTACATCCAGGTCTTAGTCGCGATGAAAAGCTTGCTCCCTCCACCCTCGACCATGTAGCACAGTAGGGTCCACGGTGCGCCGCAAAATCCGAAGAGCGGTACTCTGCCCTTCAGCTTCTGCCTTGTCAGTGTGATAGCCTTGTATACATAGTCCAGCTCTTGCGCCACGTTCACATTGCGCTCCATGAGCCGTCTATACTGATCATCTGCGGGCGTTTTCAGTGGGTTTGGGAAGTGCGGCCCTTTCTTGTCGACCATTTCCACCGTCATACCCATGGCCTGCGGTATCACAAGAATGTCCGAGAAAATGATTGCAGCGTCAATGAGGCCACCATAGCGATCAATGGGTTGAAGGGTTAGAGTGGAGGCAATCTCTGGAGACCGGCAGCAGGCGAAGAAGTCATGGTTCCCTTTGGCTTCATGGTATTCTGGAAGATACCTCCCAGCTACAAAACGTCAGCTACTGTGGTTGTGCGTGAGGATCGGCGACCAATATACCTTGGCGCATCACCCATATCGGTGGTCTTTCCACTCGCTCCCCTGGACGACTCTTTCAGGATTTGGCGCACATGAAGAGGATGCACGATGCATACCTCTTGCGGTTCGAAGAAGCAGATCATTTCGTAATGATTCGAAGTCGGTCATCATGAAATCACGATATCAAATCGTTTGGGCTCGAGGAGGTTCCAGGGTTTACTGTGAGTCCTTTGAGACGCGGAGCTTCACTTCGAACCGATTTGAAGTTGAATCATCGAAGACCTACACTGGGCTTGAACAATGAATGGTGAGCGGTGCGCGGTTAAAAGCGGCGCGGTCTTGATTCTAAGCGCGACAACCCATCCCTTAAAAGCCTGAAAGCGAAGGCTAACAGTCCCGTCGAAACGGGTGGACTCGATGTGGCTTGTGGAATAATGGGTGTTGACGAACGCTCTTGGTAAACAATCTGCATCCACAATAACACAATAAGAACGTTCAGAATGTGATAGAACTCGACATGCGCTAGCCGTTACCCAGGGCTCCCAGAATTTTGCATGGAGAGCACTTGCATTATGCTGGCGGTTTGGTTACTTTTAGGTGTCACATATATAGATTTTGTGTGATCATTAACTGGAATGACCTAGCATCCATCAGTTGGTCAGAATTATTCCCGAGATGGGTCTTCTTGATCTCTTTTTCTCAGGGATTCTAGGTTGTACAAAGATACACTACCATTTGACTCTCCTTGCGATGTCGAAGTTTTTGCCGATCGATCCATCGCTGATGCCAAAACACTCAATGTTGGGATCTTTGCCGCGAAGCAAGGATCTTGTATGAAATAATGAAACCCCACAGAACCTTGAGAGGCGAGAGTCTCGGTCTTCGAAGGCGATTTCGTGGTACCTGCTTCATGAAATACATCCATAGAATATATGAAACCCGAACGGTCTTGCAGAATGGCTACCTCAATCACGTTAAACCTGGTTTGGAGAGTGTCATACCATTGTAGCTCCGAGATTGTATCAAAAGAGAACAAAAGTATAGCCGGTAATCTAGTATATCTGGCGTCAGCAGATGCTTGAGAGTGCTGAACAAGAGTGTAGAACCCACGCTTCGCATGTGACAATAATATCCACACCATGTCCATCTGGCTCTCTATTGAACGCGTCCCAAATACCAGAAACAGCAATGTTGATTTTCGGATCTGACCCTTGGCCTTTGAAGTCTTCCATTTGGGTCACAAGCTTCCGTAAGTCAATCTTCTGCCTCAGCGTACCAGCAATCCAATCCCACACCAGCAGGTGACCATCACCACCACCAGAAACGAGCAGCTTGGGTTTTCGTTGCGGAACACAGATACTGCTAACGAATTCCGTATGACCCAAGCAATATCCCTCAATGATATGTGCTTGGGGTATTCCGCGTGACACCCTGATATGCTCGTCTCGATCTGAAGTTATAATATAGTCTCGATCTTCGTGAGAAGGCGAGTGCTCCTGGTCAAGTCTCACGTAGGCGAGATCGGTCAAAAGAGACACATGACCAAGCAGAAGCTGGTGTTCAAACCGCAGAACCTGCTTCTCTGGCTTGGGCTTCATGTGTTTCTGTTGATTGCGTAAAGCGTCCCGGTTCTTCTTGGTATGTACAGTGCGAGAATTGGCGGCTGGCGCAAAGGGTTCTGATGGCGGTTCAATGCTGCCGCCGTTGGCGCTTTCGACGCTCTCTGTCTTCGAATTTTCGTAGGTCATCCCAAGCAATGGAAGAGAGTAGACATCCCCGAATTTATCACCGCATATGATTGTGGAAGCGTCTGGCGTCAGCGCTATCGTACACGGTCTCTTTGGCATTGGCCTATCTTCCGTCTTAGCGGAGTGCTGTACTATGAATTGCCCGGAAGACCATACCTTATGCTGATTTGTAGAAGATTACCTGTGTCTGACAATTGGAAAACTCGTATCGACTTATCTTCAGCAGTCACGGCGACTGTGTATTTGTTGTCCGCAGAAGAGATAATCTTTGGGACATTAGACGAAGATCCACCGTCAGTAAAGGGAATTGACTCGATGTCAAGTCTGTTGTTTTCCACGACAATCTCCGCGGAGTCACTACCTGAAGCATCTCGCGGAAGTGCAACTTTTCGTCTTTTCGCCTGGCGCTCAGATCCTGTCTCTTCGCAGTGATTCAGGTCTATTGAGACGGCTTCGGACGGCCTAGGCGGTGAAGGCCAAGTAGAAAGCAGAGATCCGGTGTCAACATCAAACGAGAGAATGTAACAGCCGGAAGCAGCAAGGAAAACGTCAGACTTTTGATTTGCTGATCTGGAACAGTATAGTAGACTCTGAAACGGTCCCAGCATGATTCAAGGTATCAGAACTGTTCAGAAATTCTCCTCACTGAAGTCAACAAAAGTGAGTATCGAATTTCCTCCCACAAAACCATGAACATACACCTTTGGAAGCGGTAGTTACCATTTTGCGCTCCATCGTAAGTAGTTTTGTAAAGAAAGTCAGATTGATATCTCGATTCAACCCTAGGTTCAAAATAAAGCGGAAATCTAAGCGCGCTATGCGCAGCCGAGAGCCCACACAAATCTAAGGTCTCCAACCACTCCCCTATAGAGTTTCCTCCTCCAACAACCGCCACACCAGTATCCTTCCCTTAAAGATCCTATCTTCACTCTAAAGAAGACATGGGGGGAAAGACCAATACCAAGGCAGCTTACTTTGACAAGCTAAAAACGTTGTTAGAAGAGTATAACTCCATCTTCATCGTCCAGGTCGACAATGTCAGCTCGCAACAGATGCACAAGATCCGGAAGAGCTTGAGAGGAGAAGCCGAGATTAAAGGTGTTGTACTCATGGGGAAGAATACTATGGTACTTTGGCGATCCGGGGAAGGCACCCCGGGCGTTGGCTGACACGATGCTCCAGGTTCGTAGAGCTATCAGAGGCTTCCTCGGCGAGTTTCCCGAATATGAGCGTCTCCTTCCGCATGTCAAAGGTATTCTATAGCTGTCGCCTTAAGTCGCTTGGCCTGATGTCTCTGCAGGCAACATCGGCTTCATCTTCACCAACGACGACCTTAGCAAGACTCGCGATGTGATCCTTGCTGAGAAAGTCGCCGCTCCCGCCCGTGCTGGCGCCATCGCCCCTCTCGACGTCTTCATCCCCGCCGGTAATACAGGCATGGAGCCTGGCAAAACCTCTTTCTTCCAAGCGCTCGGCGTGCCCACCAAGATCGCTCGTGGCACTATCGAAATCACGTCGGACCTGAAACTCGTCGAGGCCAATACCAAGGTCGGAGCTTCCGAGGCTACGCTGCTTAACATGTTGAACATCTCGCCATTCACGTATGGTATGAAGATTTCCCAGGTATACGATGGCGGCCAAACATTCAGCCCCGAGGTCTTGGACATCAAGGAAGATCAGCTGTTCGCCGCGCTCAACTCTGCTATCATGACCATCACCACCATCTCCCTTGCAGCGAACTACCCGACCTTGCCATCAGTCCTTCACTCCATGATGAACGGATATAAGAAGGTTCTGGCTGTTGCAGTAGGGACAGATTACAGCTGGGAGGGCATTGACGAACTCAAGGATCGGATTGCCAATCCAGACGCATATGCTTCTGCTGCGCCCGCTAATGGAGGAGGGGACGCAGTACCTGAGACGAAAGAGGAAGCCAAAGCAGAGGAAGAGAAGCAGGAGTCTGCAGAGGAGAGCGGAGACGAAGGTCAGTGTCGTCCGTCGAGTGAGATCGATTGGCATGCTAATATATTGCGCAGGTTTCGGTGGCTTGTTCGACTAGATCTAGTAGCTTTAGCCATAGTCTACGACAAAAATTCGATCAACGACGGATTCAGCCAACTTCTTGCCATTCTGACGTGATTGAACCCATATGCGCAGGCAAAATGTCGATCAATCCAGTGCAACCAAACCAAAAGCAGAGAATCACCGATCATCAGGAACATTGGATGGTCCCAAAGCACCAAGGCCACCTACCCAGGTAACATCTTGCTAAATTGGAAATCACAAATGTGAGTTTCTACACCTTGAACCTCCCTGCACGCATTTTGCGCAACCCTGCACCCATCACCCTCTGGCGAAAGATTAATATTTTTTAACCCTGACATTCCCTGGAGAAAGAAAAAAAGCAACTCTAATTTTTTCATGACGCCATGCCTCCTCCCAAAATCAGTCCGGTCATCCCTATGAAATCGAGATCAGTTCGCTGACCAGAATGTACTTCCTCTAGGTCCTCCGACTTACTCAAAAGCTTCAGCAGCGCGTTGGACAGCCGTTGGTCATATCGTCCCATCGTCCTTCCATCAAAACGTTTTTCGGTCGTGCAAAGCGATGCGTAGAATCACTGCAATGAGCACTTTGGCGATGCATGTAAATCTGAAATGATGTAAAGCTTCAGTCGAAGTTGGAGACTAGCTGCTTCCCCAATCGCTCTATGCTCAACGCCAAGTCCCGATGCTGCTGTAAAGTATGCTTCAAAAGGCTCTCCATAGCTCGCCATAGCAATTTATTCCGCCCAACCCGAAATAACAATCCATAGCCATTTGACGGAATGACGTGATGCCCATGCCATGATATCCTTAAAACTCCTTCGTATGCCCTCATATGCAGTCCAACCCTCAAAGATGCTTTCCTTCAAACCATCCTTCTCGCTCCTAACCTTTATAACTGGACAAATGCCTCCTGTGGCAGATTTCCCTAATACCAGGATTAGTATATACTCTCTATGAGCAGCAGTGGTGTTGAATATACCTTCGCCCCCTCAAATGCCCTGCAAGCAGCTTCAAAATCCCAGCCCGTTTCCTCAAGGCATTTGCCTGAATATTCAATCGTCATCCCCGTGCGCGTCGTCAGCTCCAGCGCCATCCTCTCCTTCATCGTCTGTTCCCCCGACTTATCCAGCATCGGCAAGCCAAAATGGTACGGCAAGCCTAGCTGCTTCATAATGTCCTTGGTCTGCGGCTCGGGTGTCGGTGTGCCTTCGGTATCTGGCTGAAAAGCCTGATAGCCGCCGTATGCTCGGAGAGTGAGCATGTCGTTGATGACTCTGATTCCTCCCACTCCGCCGCCGGGACCCAGGACGAATACACGGTCGAAGCTTCGCTTGATGTTCGGGTCGGGGTTGCCGGTGCGGTCGTCAATTTCCATAAACTCGCCGTGGACGGTAATGATAAGTCCTCCTACGCCGCCAGGCGTCGGCCCATCGGGTACTCCGGGTAGTGAGTGGCATTCGATGCACCACTTCTCTGGTTCGTTCATGAGATCTGGGTGTTTTGTAAATGGTAAAATATTCCATGCATTCGCAATGGACTGCCGGCCGATATGTTGGCGCTTTACTCGCGCGTGCAGGTGGTTGATTTTCCGTAGGTTGCGGCTGGCCTTGATATAGAGATCCCAGCTAACGACACCTTGAGTGCTTGCTGGGTCTCTGGGAGCCGATGTATTGACGTTCATGGAGAAGGTAGTAGAATCGTCATAGTAGTCTCGAAGTATGGAGATCCGGTCAATATCGTAGGCCGGGAAGAATCGTACAACAAAGTTCTTCCCGATGTCGGCTTCGTCCAGGAAGCTAGCGGGTGCGGTTGGGATTGGAAGCTGTCTAACCTTCGCGGCGCTGATGTCCTCCCCAGTGCGAACCTGGGTAGTGCCAATATTGCGCAGGTTGGGAAACCACCTCATGAGCTCGGCCATGAACGCTGGGTCGCAATTCTCCAATGGATTGCCGGTGATGACCAGATGCTCTAGCTTGCGGAACTTCATCCGCCATCTGTCTAGAGTCTGTGTCGACTTAAACTGGTTGTTCGAGAGGTCAAGATTCTTGAGGTTGGGAAAAGTCTGTGCTAATGTGGTAACGGCGTCGAGGCTGGCGAGCTCGTTGTTGGCCAGCGATACGCTCACAACGGCCTCAGTCTTCTCCTGCTCGGAGGCAAAAATACCGTCGCACACCTTCATGAGCGCAGGAAAGAACTTCGATGTGGTAGTGTTCGATCCAAACATGCCGACGTCAACCAGTTCTGGATCGGTGCCGAGAGCTGACAAGTCCAAGAGTTTAGATCCTTCGACGTATCGACGAGCAAGTACATTCTTCAAGATTGCAGCAACGCCAGGTCCTTCGGGGCTCCTCGGGCGGTTTTCTTGTGAAGTGGGTTGCTTGTAGGGCTCAATCCTTAGAGTAGCTCCAGCAAACGTAAAGTTGTTGAGTCTGATGATCTTTGATGTATCCTCTGGTCGTACAGATATGATCAGAGCGTCACCCTCATGTCGTGACTACACAACGTTAGCAAGGCATAAAACCTTGAAGTTGCAAGACCCGTTGTTATCAGAAGCGGCATGGCTCGTATATCTCGGTCGTCGTTCTGAGGCTTGGCATGAAACGAGAGCGGACCAGATAGGGCGAGGCTTGCGTTGACGATGGGAACCTGCGGACTGTTAAACATACCTTTCTGATCCTCACCGCGTCCCTAGCTGGAGCATTCGGTGCAATAGCCTTTCGCTCAAGGAAGCTCAATAGATCTTTCACTCCTCCTCCTGGATTAGATGCTGCTTTGCTCTCCTTGAGGCCATATATCCTGATCTGATCCAGCCCTCCGGTAGCACCGTCTTCTCTGTCATCTTTCCCAGTGTACTTTGTCAATCGGGAAAGAGCCTTCGGTCCTTTAGGTAGTGAATCCTTCGAGCCCATCGACCGCAGGATTGCTTTCTGCACCGCTGCAGGATCTACCCTTGTGGATCTCGTGCTTCTTGGAGGTGAAGGGTGGCCATGCACAGTAGATCCGTGAGATGTTGCTGGATGAGCACGAGTGGCAGATCCGCGAGAATAAGGCTGAGAAGTGTCGCGACGGTTGTTCGTGCCTCGACCCCGTCCTCTGTTGCCTGAGCTTGAGTCCATGATCGCGTCGCCGTCCTTGTCCAAGCGTGGTTTGTTTTGACCGCGTTTCTGTATACCACCACGGTTTGATAGGCGTGCTTGTTCGCCGTTGCGGCCTGCGCGAGGGCCTGATGGTGTGAATTGAGAGTTGAGAAGTTGCGTCGCCATTTCGGCTTGCTTGTAGTAGAGTAGAAGTGGTAATGTTTTAGGTAGTGGTTATGTGGTTTTTGTGGGCGCTGTGGTATATGGCAACGTGGAAACGGGTTGAGGTGGTAGTGGTTTTTTGTGGAGGTGTTGTTCGCTTTGATGGACAAGGAGGGGAGGACGTAGGCAGGAAGGGCGCCGAACGCTGATGCGCCTTGAGCAACTGAACACGTATAATCGTTCTTTTTTGGAAGAAGAGAGACAGATGTTGGTAAGTCGCCGGTGCTTTGGAGGATTCTCGCAGGTGGAGGGGAGCCCGTTGGGCTAATGGTTTCGATGGACAAATGCGGTGATGATGGACAATGAAGGACACAAGCGCAAGCGATATCACGTGCCTACTGTTTTGTGGTATGATATGATGCCAAGAAATGCCAAGGCCGTAGTGCAAAACTGATATAGCTCCGCTACGAATATGAAGATGGATGAAGCACAGCAATCGGGTCTGGGGATTTGGGTCTTTATATACTTTTCCAAGTGATCCGGCCTTTCCCGGTGAGTCACACAGTTTCCTGGGTCACTGAGGGAGTATCCCAAGTTTCTCTTCCACTGGTGTGCGCATCTCTCATCCACGCCTCAATCGGAAATGACGGATTCAACGGTCCATTGCGCCACCAGCATGCCACCATTGGGATTGCGGTAACGATACATGTTTGTCGGGGCTATTATAACAATGCTTTCCCCTCAACTCATAAAGTTGGTAAAAGCAATATCCCGGTAAATCCAGGACACGAAGCCTAACAGACACCTGTACTGATATACGCTCTACAACCCAAGGCTTATAGGATGGCTCTAGTACTAGATTCAGCCATACTGCACAAGAACCCCGGCTAATCTACCATAAGTTTCTTCTCCTGGTCCCTCTCCTTCTACCCCCAACCAATTCTGAACTTCCAGCGCCGCTCAACGAAAGGCACCACCCGCGCGTACCCAACAATCAACACGGTTGGCTTTCTTGCGTACCTGGTCTCCAACTGCGCCTTGTACGCCTCACCGGTGATCCGCGCTCAGTATGCGGCTCGCAACCCTGTGTCGCCTGAGCCAACGGTGCGGCTCAACGATGTCGCATTCGGTGTTCATGCAGTCATCCTGAGTTCGGTTACATTGAGCATGTATGCACAGAGAATTTGGGGCTTCCAGCAGGGATGTGCCAAGGTCGGAACAGGCATTTGGGCTATTCAAGCTGGGTGCTTGATCGGCGTGCTCTGCATGGTCGGCGTGGTTTGGGCCAGGGGGATTAATGGCGGGACGGATCCGTCTGGCTGGGCATGGATTGATGTAGTGCGTATTCGAGGCTGGAAAGGTGGACCTGAAAAGCTGCATACAGTGCTAATTGCTATGATTCGTGTAGATATATGCGATCGGCTACTGCAAGCTCGTGATCACCGTTGTAAAATACATTCCGCAAGTTTGGGCGAATTACCAAAGCCAGTCAACGGAAGGCTGGAGTATTCAGCAAGTTCTGCTGGATCTGATGGGTGGCGTCCTGTCGATCTTGCAGCTTGTGATTGACTCGAGCCTGCAGAGCGACTGGTCAGGATTGTCGGGAAACCCGGTCAAGCTGGTCTTGGGGAACATTGTATATATATTCCCTGGTGAATTGTGAGAGGGGTCTAAGACTGACATCGACAGAGCATCTTCTTCGATGTCATATTCACAGTTCAGCATTACGTTCTATATCGAGGTAGGGAAAAGGATAACAAGCAAGGCTTAGATGGCGAAAGGAGACACTTGCTGGCAAGCGACGATCGAGAACGGGCGGCAAGGTAGTAGTCACTGCGACAGGACCATCTCAACGGATTTTGCGATCAATGCAGTATATCTACTATCTATACCTTCCCCGTTGGGATGCCAATGCGCCGCTCTGCGCGGCTCGGGCTTCCACAAGGCCACGACAATGCTTGTTCCGACCCATGCCGCCTAATCCGGGATAACGCCTCCATGCTCATAATTCCATGAACCTTATTGCTGTGTGCTGTTGAGCCTTGAAGAGCCCTTTCTTCATGGAGCAGTCCCGGCACCACGGAGTCCCATCAACGGGATCCAGCCACTACCATTGGGTATTTTGGGCTTACCGAAATTCTCGTCGAGATCAAGAATGATCTTCAGCGCGTTGCGGCTTCTCAGGTACGGTAACGGTGCCTTTGCCTCCTGGAGCCCAACCGCTGGTTCGGTATGCCCAGCGATCATGGGCCCATCAGTATCGCTCCCCGGCATGGGCAGCATCTTCTGAAGGACTTCATAACCGGCTAAAGTAAAGCCGAACTGAGGCGACGATCGTAATACTCGAGCTGGGCCGCCTTTAAAGAACGCTCTGAAGCCTTCTTCTCGGTAAACGGTTGAGGCGCAGTGTCTTAGTGAGGTGTATTTTGTATCGCCTTTGCGAGCTTCGACCTGCAATCGGGTTTTGATTACATCACACGGCGTTGTGAGATAAGCTGCTGGCATACCCGCAATAGCGCCTGCTGTCAGTAGCTGGACGACGCCGAGCTTCTTGTTCGGCCCTTCTCCGAAGAAGTCGCGCTTCAGGTGATTGTAAGTTGGGAAGTAAATGCCAGAGAAGGGCACGTCTCTCAGAAGGCAGGCGCTAGCGCCTTTGTATAAGCCTACCAGACCAAGATTCCTCACGATCCACATCGCGGAGCGTTTCTCTACAGCGTCAACAGATTTTGCCATCTCCCCCTGCACTTGCAATCGAATCTTCACAATCTCTAATGGATTAGTAAATATCTGGAATCTATTAGCGTTCGTCATATCCGGAAAATGTGGTTGTTGCTTACCACTTGGCATGCGCCAGCTGAAGCACCAGCCAGAATCTCCATTGGCCACCAGATATTCCCTGTCGCTTTGTCCGTATAACGACCCCTTACGATATCGTTGACGGTAAGCTTGATGGCCTTTTCTGGTGCAACGCCGACCAATTGGGGCAGAACTCCTGAATAGAGTCCAGTGAATCCTTCGTTCCTTACAACCTTCTTTGCACAGTCGATCGAGTTCTTATATAGCATTTCTCCAACACGCTGGCTTCTTTGGTTTTGCATTCTAGTTTTCACCAGGTCAATTGGGTATACCATGAGTGCTCCAAATGCGCCTGCTATACTCCCCAACGCGAAATGGTGCGCCGATTCCAGCACATTGTGCAAGTACTGCTTCCCACGCGACACAGCTCTGTTTGCCTTTCCGATAGCCTCCTGACCCACGGCATATGCGCTCTGCCAGGATGCATCAACGACTTTGGCAAAGTCCTTTAAGGATAGTCGACCAGACGGCGCGTCTAGTCCCGCGAAATGGAAGAGAATGTCAGCCTCCATTGGTGTAAAAAGGGAAAACCGCGTGATCCGGGCTGCCTCATTGAGGAAGTCTGTTCTTGTTATCGTCCCGTCCTCGCTTTTCTGTGTGGCGTTCCGTATTATGAGGTCTACTAAGTCCATCTCTCTGATGACGTTCTGAAAAGCCCGCACATTGGCGTACGATATCTTACTTCCAGTCCCGATGTTACAGAGCGTATGCAGGTTGTCTAGTAGGTGGTCCGACAATTTGTGTCCCGCAGTCTGGACGATGATGCGCTGGAAGTCTTCCGGATCTATGTAGCCATCTTGATCTGTATCGAAGTGGTGGAACGCCTGCCGAATCTTCTCTCCTTGCAGGCCGCGTAGCATCTGCGAAAATTGAGGATATGTCATATCGTGGCGGCGCTTCCTCCCTCCAATGTACAAAGACGCCCACTCGCAGTTCCAATCGAAAGGTATAGCATCGTTCCCTTTGTTGAGGTTGTATAGCTTCTGAAAGTCATCGTACTTGATGGCCCCAGTACCCCCCTCGTCGAAAAGGCGGAAAGCAATCTCATACTCGGCGTCTGGCTTCGCAAGGAGGTTCTCGAAGTTGCCCCAGTCACGCAGACTGATACGACCAAGTCTACGGCGATCGGCGATCTGGAATAGTAGGGCATATTGCTCTCGGCTGATTTTGTGCTAATCGACGAACGGATTAGCTGCGCCGACGCTTTCAGAAGCTCAACGACACCAGAAGATTGCGTCAATCAGCTTACATAGTCTTCATTTTCTGGCGCTATAGCATTTACGAAGTCATGCTCGGTCATGAAATACTCTCCACTGTCCTCATCTTGCTTTGCATGGCGATCGAACGTCGCCCGAGTTTGAGTTGAAAGCTCTGGTTCGCGAGTCGTGCCCAACAGACTCTCCTTGACCGCTGCTTGGACTGTGGCCATAACGGATGTAGGGCTGGCGCCGTAAGGGTATTTGCGCCTCCCTCCTTGGTTGCTGACTAGGCTGCGGACCCATCCATGGCTTCGATTAAGCAGAATACCGAAGCGAGAGGTTGAGATAGGTCAATTAGGTTAGTGAATGTAGAGGAAAATCTTATATGCTGTAAGAATGGAGTACCACTAGATGTGACCTGGGGAGCAGTCCAGGCCAGTCATGGACTGTGAATCTGTGGCTGTTAAAAGCAATTTTAATCTCCTACTCTAGTCAGGTACCAAAACAATTCTCCGACAATTCGCCGGCGCGCCACTATGCTTGTAAAGTAGACACTTCGTGTACGGTTGAGCCTCCTGGATGAACATCGCAACCTTCATGCCTACATATTATTGAGTTGGATGCTGACATTGTCGCATCGTACACGATGTCATCCCGGACCTGTTCTATTGTATATACGAAAATTTTGGTTCCCCCCTGGCTCTAGGAGACAAATTCTGACGCTTGCGATTGAGACATCATGGTATGTGCAAATTTGAGATCCCTAGTTCTACAATATCTGACCCGTAGGCAGTGATGACACATCGGTAGCGATCCTCGAAAAGCATAGCAAGGCAGAGAAGATATGGAGAGAGTCGGAAAGCAATGTGGCTCATGCTAGAGCAGACAGAATGAATGATCATGCCGCGATGAACAGGAACAACAGCCAGGCACCACACGTCGTCAATCATGCTCTAGGCCAATCAGCGGCAAGTCTACGTTTCCATGAAAAGGTAACTGCAGACAACAGCAAATTCCGAGGGGTCCATCCCATGGTGGCACTAGACTCTCACCAAATCAACCTCGGAAGACTGGTTCAGAAAGCACTGCAAAACCTACCTGGGTCAGACAACCATGGCAATGAGTTTGCTGATCCTCAAAAGAGCATTTCGATCTATGATCAATCAAAAGAGTCACATGTCCAGAAGCAAAAGCCGGACTTCATAACCGTGACCCGCGGCCCCGGCATGCGATCCAGCTTATCCACCGGCGTCGATACAGCAAAAGGTCTAGCAATCGCATGGCAGATCCCTCTAGTCGGAGTAAACCACATGCAAGCGCACGCCTTGACGCCCCGACTCGTCTCCGCTCTCGAACATCCAGAGTCTACAATAGAGCCTGCGTTCCCATTTCTCTCTTTGCTGGTATCAGGAGGTCACACCATGCTTGTGCATTCCGCCTCCCTGACCTCGCACCACATACTTGCGACCACGGCCGATATCGCCATCGGTGACTGCCTGGATAAATGCGGCCGCCATATCCTACCATCTCACCTCCTGGCAAGTTCGAAGGATACCATGTACGGTCGCCTGCTCGAAGCTTTCGCCTTCCCCTCCGACGGCTCCTACGAGTACACGCCACCTCCACGCCGCGCCGAGGAGCTTGCCCGCAAACCCACAAAATGGGGCTGGGCATTCGGTGTCCCCTTGGCGGAGACGAGGTCCGGGAGCAAGAGCAAGAGCATGCAATTCAGCTTCACAGGCACAGGAAGCACCGTACAAAGAATCATCGACACCAGAGTCCAAGAAGGCGGCATGGGCGAAGCCGAGCGGCAGGCCCTCGCAAGAGAGGCAATGCGCGTGGTCTTCGAGCACCTGGCCAGCAGAGTCGTCATGGCGCTCCGATCCCTCCAAGACGAAAACGACAAAGCCGTCAGCACCTTGGTCGTAAGCGGCGGCGTCGCCTGCAACGGCTTCTTGAGGCATATCCTCCGCGCTTTCTTCGATGTGCGCGGCTTCTCGCATATCAAGCTGGCGTTTCCGCCGCTGGCGCTGTGTACGGATAATGCGGCTATGATTGCGTGGACGGGGATGGAGATGTTTGAGGCGGGGTGGGAGAGTGAGCTTGGGGTTCAGGCGGTGCGGAAGTGGTCGGTTGATCCGGATGCAGAGGATGGGGGGATCTTGGGCTTGGATGGGTGGAGGAGACAGGGGAGCTGATGCGGAGATGCTAGCAATATCACGTGGACAGCGCCGTATGCCTGATAAAGACTTGAGTAAGTAGCGTGACGACTTCGTTGCCCGAGGACAATGGTTCCACGCGGGTAAACCGTGAAAGCGTTCTTTTGGACAGACAGTACCAGAGGGTGTACAATGTGACATGATGCGGCTCTTTCTCTTTCGACAGAGGACAACTGCGAGGGAATGACGATCCTTCTGCTCAATGCTGGGCTCTCATGTTTTAGTCTACAAATAATGACCTCGCTTCCACAACAAATCGCTAAGCTAGTCTCAATGCAAGACTATTCGAAACAAATAGGATTTACGAAGACGCAGAGGTCGCAATGACTCAGAAATGTCAAGCCCAAAGTATATCTAGTAGTACAGTAAGGAAATCGAACTGAACGAGTGTCCCCGTTGACTTTTCCCCCATGCCCGGTTCCCAATCGTTACATGAATCGTACACTCGTCATCTATCAAAACAGAAAGTACGCCAATAATAAGCCGTTAGATCCTTCCCCAACAGAAACCATAGTATTCCATCAGGATTGTTCGCCGCCGATGCTCCCTTTCCCCGTACCGAAGCAACTAAGCGCTATGCAAGAAATAGAGTCGACGCCGCAAAGGAGCTAAGCGCCGGATGCCAGGGATTTTAACGCAGGATATGGTCGTTAGATGGTGGTTGTTGAGAGAACGTTCCTCATGGGAGGACCGGTAGTCGCTAAAACATGCGAAATGCTCGGCAGCTTGGGACCTTGTTGGTAGTGCTGCTGTTGGATCAAAGTAGATGGCAGCTGGTAGGGCGACTGCTGAAGTGGGGGAGGCTGAGGATGATACTGTAGGTGCGGCGGTTGTGGAGATGGCGCGAGGGGAAGCAGCGACGGGGGGGCATAAGATGATGCGTTGCTGTAGGTGCGGTGCGAAGAGCGGGAATGGCCGACGTCTGAGGGGGCGGAATTGGGGTCTTGCTGTTGCTGCCGATCCGCGTCTGGGCCAAGCCCACTGTCGTCAAATGCATCCTCGTTGCCGGAGTTGTCGCCGGTGTTGCTGGTTTTGTCCCGACGTCGTCCTGTGCTCTGGAGTGTCTTTATTCCTTTCTCCATACACTGCCCATAGCGTTAGCTCTCGAATGTTTCTACGGTATTAATGAACATACTTTGGATTCTACGGTCTTCCAGTTTTCACCAAGCCTGCTGGCTACCAGGCTCCACATCTGCTCTCGCAAATCGAGATAGAGTTTAGCCATTTCCTCCAGCTTAGGTGCCGCCCAGTCCTCGCTGGTTGAGATTTTGTCCATGAGCCTTTCATGCCGTTTGCGACACGCATTGGGGCTTTTGGTAGGGAAGAAATCCCGGGCAATAGGCGCCCAATTCATACCTCTTTGACGAGCTTGTTTTAACTGCTCATCGTCTTGAGCACTCCATGGACCAGCGGATCGATTGCCTGAAGGAGAAATAGGGGAAGCCATTGCCCTTGAGGTGGTGATGGATGGGTAGGGTTGTGAGCGACGAGTCTTCTTGGGTATAAATGTCTTGGGCACCTTTGACATCTTACTCTAGACTTGCTGAATGTATATGTGATACCATTGATTGAAGGGAAGTGTATCGGGATGGATTGCAAGGGTGCACGATAAAGGGAAAGATCAACACCTTAACCATTGGGGGTGGCTCTATTATACACCAGTCCGAGTCCGACGGCTTTGGTTGCACTGCAGGAAGATGCAGGGCAAGGAATATCAGGCAAAAGAAGGAGACCACCTGAAGTAAAAAAGATTATCAATTAGGGAAAGTGTGAGACGTCTGGCTCGACAATACCTTCTACAGCATTTCGAAGGAGCGGATAATAGAGAGGCGAAGCATATTTATTATAATTCATTGCAGGAGCTGGAGATGCGGGTCATCAATATGGTGACCTCAAGCTCGTCTGTTGACGCCAGTTCATAGGTAGCGTGGTGTACTAGAGGGTTTGAAACCTTTCTTTAGAAATCCTTAGGGCTGAAACATCGTCTCTCCTGCACCCTGGTGATGCCCTCTGAGGTAGTCGAAGCGCCATTGACCTATCCGGAGGCCCATCAGGGTCACTTGCGGATGTTGAACGTGGGTGAAGATGGATGTATCAAGAGCTCGGACCAATGTCTGAAAAAAGATATATGCAAGCGCTGGGCGCTTAACGCTATGCTAACCGTAGATCGTTAGATGCCGCAATTGGTGCTGCTTTTTATAGAACGCTTGGCATGCCCATTATTGAGGCTTTGCCATCTGCCTTCAAGTCATCATTCTCTATCACACTCACACCACAGCTGAACACCCTGCGTGATCTGGGTAGTACAGGGGATCGATGAGCTTGTCCCAGTGCTTGGCGCAGATTATCGATCATTCTTCCTCGGCTAGAAGTGCGTTTCAAATTGCCAACACAAGCGCTCGCGGAGCTTGTCCCGGCTGTCTCATCCTATAGCGGCGTCAACATTACTTATTGACGGATATTAGATGAATTCTGCTGCGTGTTTACACTCGAGCTTGTCCCGGAAGGCCGGGGTATGCTCAACCGTTTCGGCGCGTGTATTCGAGATGTAACCTGATCATCCAGGCCTTCCTATGGTGAAGCGCCGGGTACCTGTTGATCACCAGGTAGAACGCTTCCGATTCCTGTCAGGAACGAGCCGCAGTCTTTCTTACCATATTCCTGACGGGGAGTTAGCGGCCCGCATGATGACTGAGATGTTTAGCTGCAGAGCCAGATGCAGGCCATTGTCACGGCAGTTCTTGTCGATGCTCCGCCTCCTGCCTTCGTCCTTTGTCTTGTAGCCCAAAGCACAATGATCAAGTGATTCAAGTCTTAGCTTCGAAGATGCTGCTCAGCCTCCATGCACGCTAGGGAATTTACGCTTACTCGGTCACTCCACACTACATTACACTGGGAAAGTGAAGGCTCGAGTGGGTGTCATTTGTCCCTCTCTACAAGTCAAGGTGGTCGTTGCGATGGAGCTGCTGAGCCAGCTCTATTACAAATTCACATGAATAGCAGCATCATTGCTTTGAGAGCCGCTACGCTAAAATAACCTTCTCGGCATCCTGCATTGCCTGGAAATCGGATAGGTAATGCCTCATGTCGGCGGTCGGTCTCGCAGCCGAGTCACGTTGAACAGGTGGCATCTCGCCCGCTCATGTATCGCGAGGAAGTCAAGCCCCGCGTATCCCATCCAGTGGCACCATTCCACTCTTAATTAAACACATCAACGACTTTACGATGGGCTGTACGATCAACGAAGATCCATAGATGGAAAGGCAAATTGTCGAAGCAATTGCCCCGCTTGTTTGAAACGTCCAACAGCACGATTCGAGAGGTCACTGAGTGTACATAGAACTTGATGAGTAGCCCATCGAAAATGCACCCTTTCGCTGGATGGTATATTTTAGATGAGAGTATGGGGTATGTGCAATGATTTGATTACCTAGACTAAGTTGTCGTCTCGTGCCATCGCCGCGGCTATTTCGCATTCATCATCATCATCATCATATCAACGTCGTCAAAGCTAAGGTACCCTGATCATCATCATCACCTCCTCCTCCTGCTCCCGCATCCAGGTCTCCGGGCCTTCCTAGTGGCTATTGCGGATCGTTCCGAGACTGGGAGCTAACGGGAGCGCAAGCTGTGGATGAGGGGGAGACTCGGCTTTGCCAGGCCTCCGAAGTGCACTGTGAAGTCGTTGGTCGCTCATTCGCGAACGCCCTTCCCCCACCTACGATCATCTCTCGACATCTTGACGTAAGTGCCATGGTAATCGTCTGGTACTGGTGTGATGCACCTCACTGCTGGCTCTTCGCGGAATTGGAGCTTCTTGCCGGATGATGTTGACTGTTGGCTTTTCTTCAAGATGCTCTTGGTGTTTGATGACAGAGCATAGGCGAAAGTAGGTTGCTGGAAGGTCGAAAAACCCCGTTGATTTGCTCTCGTGTTTCGTACCGTTGGGCTGATCGGTGAAGGTGATATTGGCAGGGGCGACTTGAGGGCATGGCTAGTTGTGGAGATGGGTACGGCGAGGGCGAGCTTCGGTCTAGCGGCGCGGGCAAGCATGCTGATGGTTTGCAGAGATGTGAAGGGTGACGAATATGTATGGTTTTCGGTAGCTGGCTGACACACTGAAGGGTACGACTGCGAGCAGTGAACGGCAGCAGTATCGAGCAAGGACGTGCGAACAGAGAGTATCTTATCAAAAAACGCGATTGCAGAGCGAATTGGACCAGCCAATTGAAGTTCAAGGGGAAGAACAAGAATCGAAAACGAGTTTGCAGATTGATGGCGACAGCTCAAACACAAGGAGATCGAAAATAGAGCGTAGCTTGGGCAGTGCTTATATATCCGTTCGTCTCGTCCACCAGCTTGAAGAGGGAATCGAGGGGCAAGTCTGTGCGGAGGGAAGGCGCGACCAATGAAAGTGTGTATTCATGCTAAGCGCTGAGACGGAGTGATAGACTTGACGGCTTGCAGCGGGCTTCAGGTTGATCACGGCCATCATCTCCAATCATTCTACTCGGCATGTCCGTTGACCCAACTTTGAATCATGATGTGCGATGGCTGCAGAAAGATGATGCCCTCGCAGCTTTCGTATGAAATCGACATACAAGTTGTCAATGCACAGGATATCGGTGTGCCCCGATTGTTGTAGAAAAGCAGGGGCCAAACCGGGTTCATTGCCAGGAGCCGTTAAAGACGGTAACACAAGAGAACATACATTATTTAAGAACATAAGAGAGCATCTGTATGAGTGAGTGAAGACGTTAAGCTTGCGAGTGCACCACTGTGCTAGAAGATGCGCTCAGTGGACGAATATATTAAACTTGGTGGAGCGCTCAGGGTTGGTACTACTTTATGTAGAGCCTCAGCTGAATGCTTGAAACGCCAAAACAACAAACATCATTTGATGTGTCCAATCTCTTGGCTCGTTGGTACCACGGACTTCGATCCTGGTCGTTCTTGTCGGTGAGGGATGCGGCTGAACATGTCTGAAGCTTTGGGGGCTTCCTAGTTTCCCGTCTCCATCGACTTTGAGCGTTATCACACAGAACAAGCATCAATAATTCCAGGTTGTTTAAGCAAGGCTTGCTGCAGAAGCCGTCATAACCTTATGAACATGATAACATCAGGATCCAAGTTTGTCTAGTCTGCTATCCCATGCGCCAGCAGGGTGCCATTTCAAGGGACCAAGATTTGGTAATACCAAATGAAAAAAGGGTATCAACGGAATGATAATGGACTGATCGACCTTCAACGATCCATTGCGAAGGAGGCAGACAACTGGAGTATATCTAAGAGTCATTGTTTACGACCCTCGTAGAGGTACCCCAGCAGGTACTCAAGGAGAGATACGTCCAGAGCAGGGTTTTGGTGACTGCTCGCCAAGACATTGGCATTCAAAACATAGGAAGCATGCGTCAAATGAGGAGGTCGATGATTTGTTCATTCCCAAGCTCTCTCACCACGTCAATACAATGCTCGAAAATAGTCAATCATATACAAGCCTACGTCAAGAGACCCCGTCGTGCGTTGCACTCATGGCGGTCGCCATCGACTTACTCTTACCAGCGGTTTCCCGGCCGAGCCATCGTGGTATTATGTACCGCCTCGATTGGCTTTGGCTTGGGATACCATCATTTCGGTGCCCAGAATGCGTTAGTTTTGGAAGCCAGTGATAGCTTTCGAACGCGAATGCTCCAGGAAGGAGGATCAGACATCAAAACACTAACCCCTTGGATCCCCTACACAATGGAAGACGTTGATGAGTACCTGCGAACTCGAGAGTCCATTTACGTGCCGCGACCTTCTTGGGGAGTCCTTCGCGCAGACGTCACCCAGCTCGAAGGCAATTCTCCGATTGAAGATTCGATCTGCCATCTTGCTAAACAGTTCGATTCTAGAGGTAGACGTTGGCTATATCTTGGCGTTTTCGACGGTCATGAGTGAGTCATGTATTCATCTCGTATAACAATTTGAACTCACATGTATAGGGGAGTAGAGACTGCTATCGTGCTACGAGAATGGTTGCCTAGATATGTTTATTATGCCTTAGAAGATGCTCGAAATCGATTACACCCTGTGCCTGAGTCACAGAGCGCCGAAGCGGCCGACGACTTGACTTCGGGCGAGATCGACCAGGCCATAAGAGACGCCTTTATGCTCCTCGACCGTGACATGATCGAGGGAGGCGCGGAAGCTATCGACGGGTACCGCTTCCTAAATGACGCCATGACCGAAATCGCGCCGAGTTACTCAGGCTCATGCGCTCTCTTAACGCTCTACGACCCGGAAAGGCAAAGGCTCAAAGTTGCTTGCACCGGAGATTCTCGCGCAGTATTAGGCCGGCGCAATGCAGCTGGAGAGTGGGAAGCACAGGCACTCTCCGTAGATCAGACTGGCTACAATGAGGATGAGGCTTCCAGGATACGCAGGGAGCACCCTGGAGAGCCGGATGTCATCAAAGACGGCAGAGTTCTAGGGATGGCTCTAACCCGAGCATTTGGCGATGGTATTTGGAAGGTATGGACGGTGCCGGAAGATGACTCGATGACAGACTAAGCTCCCCGTATAGTGGTCTAAAGACATCCAAAAGAAAGCTAAAGAGAGATTCTTCGGCCATCGGCTTCGTTCAGGCTTGGAAACGCCTCCCTATCTGACCGCAGAACCTGTGATCACGACTACTCAAATATCTCCGGAAAGCGGCGATTTCCTCATCATGGCTTCAGATGGCTTATGGGATTTTTTGACCAACGAGCAGGCAGTCGCCCTCATTGGGGAGTGGCTAAAAGTGAACGATCCCTCGACTGTCCCGTCACCCGACTCTCAAACGCCACTTCACGACGAGCAACAGATTCAGGAGGACCGCCGAAGGGAGTCACGGCGAGGAGGAAAGCCGCCTACCAAGGCAGCTTATACTGGTGTAGCCTATGTTGACGAGAAAAACTTTGTGGTCAAGGACGAGAATGCTGCGACACATCTCGCGCGGAACGCACTGGGAGGGGCCAATGAGGATTTACTACGTGGACTGTTGACAGTTCCTCCTCCATATTCGAGAAATCTGAGGCAAGTATCGATACTTTCCTTTGACCACCTTGGTGGATGAGCCCCTTGAGCGACAATTGCGAAGCTACAGAAAGCGGGTAACACTAAGTGGTCCTGCCTGGCTTTGATGAAGCTCGTTCAGCTCAGCAGTTCCAACACTCTGCTGGCACTTGAGCTGGCATTCTACGCCTTAGTTCCCTGTTTTTCGGAGGTCCACCCTTTCATCCATGCGCTCATTGTCGGTTCATCAGTACCTCTTTTCTACTCAGTGCCGAAACACGAAACACAATGCACATCTGCTCACCCACGCATGGGATACCCTAACAGCAACTGGATCCGGCTAACGTCCACTTCTATGCATAGGGACGACATCACCATTCAAGTTGTTTTCTTCGGCGAGAAAGAATACCCCGACGACGACCCCAAAGACCAAGTCACCCTTGACCTAGAGGAATAGAGCGCATCGGTAGATGTTTTAGATAAGCGCATACCCCTATGTTAGAACATCTTACCAGAGATTTTGTCAGAATTAAATTCGATCCCACAGCAGCCATTCAATGGCAAAGCGCCGACTCTCGGCGGCTCAAGGTACGATTTCTTTTTCGAGAATCGTCGCCCTCCACCCGCAAGTCGCATCTCAAACCTCCACACCCGATCGTCAGCATTTCGCGCGCCTCCAGCCATAAGACCTCACAACCAGCAAACCTATACCCGCCACCCTACCTCCACAACTTCTGTTCCCCGCACAGAACCCCATTTTATAAAGCTACTACAAAACCCCTGCAGCCTCCCTACTATCCAGCCATTCCTATCCCCACGACCTCCCCATCACTAGCTCTCGCCCCCATCCACCTTCACAACAATGCTCCACCTCTTCTCCCTCCTCCCCC
>JAABUS010002988.1_pt1 | contig 29227 bp, 25 predicted proteins | sample 5560161 | NCBI WGS metagenome assembly JAABUS01 (sample SAMN10711885, study PRJNA513376) | rock metagenome | isolation source: Antarctica rocks | place: Antarctica: Victoria Land, Trio Nunatak nord | collected 2016-01-04
TACCAACAATTTTTTCTACACCAGATATTTCATCAACATCCTTTGCCTGAGTATAACATAAAGAAACCGAGGTGTTTCTTTCTAAAAATTCAACTTGCTTTTTGAGCTTATACCTATCTATCCAATAATCATCTCCTTCTAATAAGGCAATATATTTACCGCGACAAGCTTCAAGAGTCGTCACAACATTTCTTGCAATACCTACATTTTTCTCATGAAATAATGGTTTGATGATTTCCGGATACCTTTCATAATAACTGGAAATAATTTGCCTTGTATTATCTAAAGAATAATCATCTCCAATAACTAATTCGATTTCAAAGTCTGTCTCCTGGTCAAGGATACTTTCAATTGCCTGGTTTATAAATTTTTCGTGATTAAATGATATCATCCAGACACTAACTAATGGAAAACCTTTATTATAATGCTTTAATGGTACGAACACGTAAATTTTAATAGTACCTAAAAAGTGAATTTTAAAAATCGGTAGTTGTGATCTCCGAAATTTAATTAGTTCTCTTCGCGTTTTTTATTGGCGATGACAGTAACATCTGTGTGTGGTCTGTTATGGGTAAATGGAATTGCTGATTTATAATTATCTAAATCTATAACTTCTATATTATCAAATTCGTTTGTTCTCTTTAATTGATAACCAATTCCTTCAGCATTATAACACCACAAGTGAGGTTCGTGCAAAACGCTATGTGTAAAGATTGAGAAATAGAAACTGTCAGGTGCATCACTTCCAAACCTTTCAGTTCCCCAATCTCCATTTAATTGCTTGATCGTTCCATTTCTATAGTGCTCAATACCCTTATCAATGTCTGGACATGAGATCAAAAGAACTCCTCCAGGATTTAAAATCTTACTGCAGTTCTTTAATACTATCAGGCCATCTTCCGGGGCAAAATGTTCAAAAACATGTTGCATACGAATAAAATCATACTTTCCTAAATCATCTATTTCTTGATCTGTACATTTTACAATATCTAATCTCTTATAATTTTTTGGCACTTTTCCTATAGGAAATTCTATTATATCTATATAGTCAAAACCATTATCAGTTCTTCCACCAGTCCCTATTTCAAGCCATTTGAATTGATTGTTTTTAAGTAAGATGTTTTCTAAACCTAAATTAATTTTTCCTCTTGCATTAGCTAAGTCATACTTCTCATATTTATCATTTTTCAAATTGGCCGAAAGCGTTTCTTTTTTAACAATGACGTAACCTAGTATATTCAAAAAACGGTCTAATATTCTTTTCATAAATCTTTCTTAATAACAATAGTATTGCCTTTCTGCAAAAGTGATAATCTAAAGATTGCAAAAAACATTATTTCTTTCTTGCAAAAGGGTTAAAGTCATAACTAAGTCTAATAGGATTTACTGCAGAGTAATTGAAAAAGGGATCTATTTTTTTATATTTAGAGAACAATAAAGGAACCACCTTTCGTATAAGATTGCTAGATATTAATATTTGGAGTCCTTTTAAAACTTCCCCTTTTCCCACCATTTTTAAGGCATCTATTACAACTTTACGTTGGACATTTTTTGTAGCCAGCACTTTTTCTTCAGCTGTAAAGGGACAGTTTTCATCAAGCATTTCAATTTTCACATTAAAAGCCTGTAAAAATCCATAAACGGTATTTGAAAGCCTTTGAAAAGCTTGCCCTGGTGTTTCCCTCCACCATGTAAGATTATCATTAATTAGAAGACAATTATTTTCCTTTGCGATTTTTAATCGAATATAATTATCACCTGCCGCATATTTTTCTGATAATCCCCCAAATCCTTTTAGTATACTTAATTTAAAGAAAGTATTTGTAAAAGCAGTATCAAGTAAAGATTTATGAAAATACTCAGCAAGAAATAAAGTATATGGATTTAATTCAACCGGGTAAATAATTTTAGAATGATAAGGGCGCATTATAGCCATGGCGGAGGCTGGAAAAGCTTCCAGCATACGTACCATAAAATCAAGACCATGAGGATAAATGACATCATCTCCGTCAATGAATATTAAATATTTACCCTTTGCTTTATTGATAGCTTTATTTCGATTCGCATATTCGCGAACATTGCTTTCATTACGGTAAGCAATGATTCGATAATCGTCATATTCCTGGATTATTTGCCACGTATCATCTGTAGAACAATCATCTCCAATAACGTATTCAATATTCGTATAACTTTGAGCAAGTACGCTTTCAATTGCGTCTCGCACATAAGATGATGAATTATAAGTAATTGTTACTACTGTAACTAAGGGATTACCAGCAGATGTATTACTATCCATAACTATATTCGTGCCGGTAGAAAGCAATAATGTTTTTAATATATTTCTCTTTGTTATAGTAGAGAGCACACAAGCTGTATTGCTCCTGCTGGTACTCTTTATAATTCAATTCATTATTTAAAGATTGAATATCAAAAATAATATTTTCTTTTAACAAATTAATATTAGAATAAATAGTACGCAAATCAGCGAAATCGGGTGTAAAAAACTGTTCATTATAAATAGCAAACGCAATTGCACCACTAAATACTGGCTCTATTAAATACCCATCAAGACCTTCTCCAAACGTTAGTGACCATTTTGCTCTCGCAACTAATGCTTTGTATTGCTTGTAGGTTAGGTCTTGAATAACCTGTACTTTCAATCCCTCAATACTTTTTAAAAGTCTTATTATTTCATCATTTGTAGCATGTTTATCAGGTGAAAGTAAAATAATGTTTTCCTTCTCATTCCATCTTTTAAAAATGTATTGTTCAGGACTTATCCAAACAGAAAGTTTATGCAAAGGAACATTATAAAGCTTCCGAAATTCCTGATTACAGTATTTATCATGTGCAGTACTAATAGTTACCTGCTTATAATTCTTCTTAAGCAATTGAATTACTTCCAAATTTGGCATTAAAAGCACATTTTGATTTAGAATATTAATATTAACCTGACTGATTTTATTAACCCATTTTTTTTCTTTACCATTTATCTTCTCTATAAAATAACTGCACATAAATTCAGGCAGATGAAATAGTATTTCTTCTGCTTCCTTAAAAAACGTTTGAAGTTGGGAAAATCTGAAAACAGTAGTGTTATTTTCAAATTGAGTATGCTTTATGAGCAAATGCTGACCAGGAAAAGTAGCCATAATTACTTCTGCATCATGAATTTGTTTTAGTTTATTTGTCTCTTCACATAGTGAAACAATTGAAATAGCACCGCCAGATATTAAATCTCTTCCAACATTCCAATCTGCACCTCCTACTAAAAAAACAATTAATTTCTTGGCAGAGGAGTCAAATTGTTTTATAAGACGATTTTGCTCTTTTCTAATTGATATTTCTCTAAGAACTTTTTTTCTTTGTTGTTTATAAATTAAAAACCTTAATACAGATTTTAAAAAAGAAGGTAAGTAACTTCTCAAAATAGTTATTTATCTCGCAGGTACACCTACAACAGTAGCATTTTCTTCTACGTTCTTAGTTACAACAGCGCCAGCTCCAATTATTGCGTTATTTCCGATCTTAACTCCGGGTAAAACAACTGCCCCGGCACCTATTATTGAAAAATCTCCAACAGTTACTTTGCCTAATAGTATACATCCGGGAGAAAGTTCACAAAAATCTCCTATCCGGCAATCATGATGAATAATGGCATTACAATTAATTAAGCAACCTTTTCCAATTATTACTTGCTGCGTAATAACAGCTCCTGTCATTATATTTAAACCTTCGCCTAAAGTGACAGAAAAAGAACCAATTCTCGAAAAAGGAGAAATTACTGAAGTAAGTATTCCACCTAAAGCAGAAAGCTTTTCTGCAAGTGCACGTCTTACATTAGGATTACCTACACCTAATACAAACCGGGCATCGTTTTGAAATTCCGCTTTAACCCTTTCATCAGTTTTTATTATTTCAAAGCGGTTAAATATAAATTCATCTCCATTTAATGTCTTGTCATCAAAAAAGAATACTCTTTCAATTTGATTGAGGTCATTAAAAATACCTGCAATTTCTTTTGCATGGCCTCCTGCTCCTGCAACAATCATTACTATTTAATATTTCAATACTTCAGCTATAATAGAACAAATACGCTTTATACTGTCAAAAGATAACTCATAATATAAAGGCAAGCATAAAACCGTTTTGGAAATGGTATCTGCAATAGGAAGTTCTTTAGCTGTTGATACATAAGGCAGTTTATCTAATAAGGGATAAAAGTACCTCCTTGGATAAATAAATGCTGCATTAAGGCTGTCTCTTACGGCAAGTAACTGTTTCTCATTTTCCAATACAACAGGATAATAAGAAAAATTATATTTAGTATCATTAGGCAGTACCGGACGTTTCAACAATATTCCCATCTCCTCGAAATATTTATCATACGTTTCTGAAAGTAATTTTCTGTTGTCTATCAGGTTAGCAATGTGAGGGAAATTGCAAAGACCCATAGCAGCGTGAAACTCAGAATTTTTTCCATTTATACCTACGCCCCAAAAATCTTCCTGCCCTTTATGTCCAAAATTTCTCATAAAAGAGATTTTATGAGCAAGTTCATCATTATTTGTTGCTACTCCTCCCCCTTCAACTGTATGAAATAATTTGGTAGCGTGAAAACTTAAAGTAGATAAGTCTCCATAATTTAAAATTGATTCATCTTTGTATTGGACACCAAAGGCATGAGCAGCATCATAAATTACTTTTAATTTATGTTTTTCAGCAATAATCTGAATTGCTTCAACATCACATGGAATTCCATAAACGTGAGTGGCTAAGATTGCTGAAGTTTTATCTGTTATCGATCCTTCAATTTTTTTTTCATGGATAGTAAAAGTTTTGGGATCTATGTCTACAAAAATAGGTGTAGCATTTTCCCACACTATAGAAGAAGTTGTTGCAACATAAGAAAAAGGAGTAGTAATTATTTCCCCCTTTAAATCTAAGGCTTTTATTGCTATTTGCAAAGCAGTTGTACCATTATTTAAGAAGAAAAAATTTTTTACTCCTAAAAAATCTTTTAATTTTTCCTCCAATTCATATACCAATGGACCGTGGTTGGTAAGATGGCCTGACTCCCATATTTTTTCAAGATACTTAGTATATTCATTAAAAGAAGGAAGAAAGGATTTTGTAACGTTAATCATAATTTGTTATCCGATTGTTTTTACAACAAAAGGTAATCTTCATACGTTTGCTGAATATATTCTTATAAACCATCGAGAAGTGAATCTTATTTAGATTCCCAACATCCTTTTTCTTTAAATTTGGTATGCCTCTTCGGCTTTTATTTAAAGATCTGTAAAACGATTTAATACGATGTATTAAGTCTAAATGAAATGAACATTAGTACTCGTTAATATCAATTCCACTTGCAGTCCTTATTTAATTCTGAAGAAATTAAATAGTGCATAAAGATTAATATGTTATTTTATAAAGCTCTCCAAAATATCAAGTCTTTTTCCTAACTGGTTGTCTATTGAAAAAATTTCTTCAGTTTTTACTTTTCCATTTTTAGATAGTTCAGCCAAAAGAATTGGGTTATCAAAAAAGTAGTCAATCTTTTCTTTAATATTTTCTATTTTTTCATTTATTATTACTACATCTTTCATATCCGTGTAAAGTAGATTTAAGTTTAGGAAATCTGTAATAAACATTGCAACTCCCATTAACGCAGCCTCAGTACAAGACGCTGTAGGAAATCCATCAAAGGCACCCTCCCTTAAAATAAAAGGTTTATTAGGTGATAATATAATATCCATATTACGAAAAAATGTTTTTAAACTTATAGTTTCTACCATTCCATAATACAAAACATTTTTGAGGTTAGAAAATTGGGAATCTCTTTTTGTAAAAGGGCCAACAACATGAAAATTAATGGTATTGCTATGTCGATATATATTAGATACTTCCATAAAAACATCAAAACCTTTATCTATTCCACCTTGCATTTGCTTATTAGCGACAAAACATATATCTAGTACCAATTTGTCTTCTCCAAAAATTTTTCTTTTAGCTTTCTCTTGCCCATAAATATTTGTCGGCAAAACGGCTCCATAGATAAAAGAGATTTTATTTCTATCGCAAAGATTATTTTTAATTAAATAATCGAAAGATATATTCTGAGTGACAATAACTTTTTTAAATAAAGAAGAATTACATATAGAGCTTAAACGTTTATTAACGTTATCATTGTTTAGAAAAAAACCACCACCTGGATAAAGGGTAAAAACAAAAGGTATTTTTCGCTTTTGGAGAATTTTTAAAAAGGAATATGCATTATCCAGAAAAATTAAATAAGCTAAATCTGCCTCAAGATATTCATGAGGGTTAAAAACTGAAATTTTTTTTCTATATGTTGGATACTTTTTTTTAAAAGCTTTAATAACAGAATTTAAATTTTTGTTTTCGTGAATTGAAGATAGTGAAGCACCTGTAGTGTAAATGTGTACATCTTTAATTTCTTCCAGGTAATGTATATATTCACTAAATCTAAATGCAGAAATTGGATGAGGAAATAAATCATCTAAAATTATTAATTTTTTCTTTTTTTTCCTTATAATACCATTTCTAATAAAAAAATTTTGTAGGAGGTAATAAACGGTAAATGTTACATACAAAGGATTTTTAAAAAACAAAAGAATCTTTCTTATTAAAAACATTTATTAGTTATTCGATTATAGTTTTCCATAAGAGTTTTGGTCTAGTTAATCCTGCCCAATTCCCATAAAAATTACCCCTATTTATTCCCTTATCTTCCATTTTAATAAAGATTACTTTTTCAAGTTGACATATTATTTCAAAATTTTTTCCTACTAAAAAATAAGAAATATAATATTCACCTACATTAAGTAAATCTTCAGGTATTTTACAAATCGCTTTATAATTGCCTAAGTTATGAGACTTTTGAAAAGATTCTATATCAGTAATGGATGGTGACGAAAATATATGTTCATCTGTTACTTTGTATAATGCTAATGAATGATTTAATACTACATTTTCTTGTAAGACTTTAAAAATAATTTCGATTTCAATCTCCATATCTATATAAAAAATTTCTGTATTACTTATTGCTCTAATTGAAATTACTTTAACAGATTTATTTCCTGGTGCATTCTTCTCATTCCAATAAACTTGAATATTAGATTTTTCTTGATTGAGATAGTTTTTAATAACCTTATCAATACTGCTAAATTCTTTTAGTTCTCCACTTTGCATTAGTATTCCTGTTTTACAAAGTGCTTGAATAGCTTGAATGTTATGACTTACAAATAAAACAGTTCTTCCATCGTTTTTACTCGCCTCCTGCATTTTTCCCAAACACTTTTTTTGAAACTGGGCATCACCAACAGCCAATACTTCATCAACAATCAGTATCTCCGGTTCTAAATGAGCTGCTACAGCAAAAGCTAGCCTCACATACATTCCGCTGCTATAACGTTTAACAGGAGTATCAAGAAATTTTTCTACTTCTGCAAAATCAACTATCTCATCAAACTTGAGTTTTATTTCAGCACGGCTCATTCCAAGAATTGCACCATTTAAAAAGATATTTTCTCTTCCGGTTAATTCAGGATGAAAGCCTGTGCCTACTTCCAATAAACTTGCAACCCTGCCTTTTATTCTTATTTCGCCTTGTGTAGGTTCAGTTATTCTTGACAAGATTTTTAATAATGTAGATTTTCCTGCTCCGTTTCTGCCAATAATTCCTACCCTGTCCCCTTGTTCAATATCAAAGCTCACATCTTTTAAAGCCCAGAATTCTTCTTTGGTCTGAGATTGCTTCGTACCTCGCAATGAGGAAGGAAAAGAAAAGATTTTTTTGGCTTTTTGAGTGACTACGTCACGCAAAGCGGTATATCGCTCCCGGCCTTCGTGAGATATGATAAAACTTTTAGAAAGATTATTTACTTGTATTATCGTAGACATTTTTTTTCTCACTACAACTATTAAGTGCAAATAGCTTCAGACCTAATTAAAATTGGGATATTATCAATAACTGGATATTTTACTTTCCCAGTTTCTGATATAACAAAATTTCTATCCTCTGTTATTTTTAAATTTTTAAACGTTACTGGACATTGTAAAAGATGGATGATATTAAGATTATCTAATGGATTAGCTTCATGTGCTGTAAGAAATCGTTTGATACTATCTTCATTTAATGCTTGTCCATCTTCCTTTTTAGATTGTATATATACACTATCAGAAACATTTTTTAAATGAGAAATCATTTTTGCAAGAAAGCTTCCTATAAGAGAAATACTACATAATAATTTATTTTTCCAGGAAACATAGAACAAATCTTCTTTTAAAACACCTATACCTAAGAAACTATGAACACTAAAGCTGAAATTGTCGAAGATATTTTGAAATATTTCTTTATACTCCTTTATAGCATAGTATCTTACCACCCAGGAATTATAATCATCTGCCCGTGATTTACTTATTTTAGCTGGCGCTATTTTATTTCTTATTCCGTTTGCATTGGGAAATTCCAGCTTTGTAAACCCACCTGGTTTTAAAATTCTTTTTATATGCTGCAGGCAATTAAGCAACCTTTCCCTATGTGTATGCTGAATCACACTAAAAGACCAAACAAAATCAAAAACAGAATCTTTGAATGGTATTTCTTTTAAATCAGCAACTATTGTATATCCAAACTTGTTTTGATTATGCAGTGTTTTAATGGCAGTTTGACAAAATTCTAACCTTAAATCGATACCAACTGGTATATATCCGCGATTACTTGCAGCCACCAGCCATCTGCCCCACCCGGTACCTACATCAAGCATTATACCTTCAGTAACTTTATTTACTGGTAAATTGTATTGAGGATACTTTTTTAGTTTTCCAATTCGGTCAACATATTGTAGTCCATTTGTTGCAGCAATCTGTTGTTGTACTGTCCATGGTAATTTTCCTTTATAACCTTTAGGTTCGGGTTCATACTGAAGCTTTTCATAAATTTTATTACGTTCAAATTCAATATCTCCATCCATAACTTAAATATTATCCGCAAAAGTCTTTTCAACTTTTCTAAAATACCATATCCCTAGCCACATAAAGAAAAAAGTAACCGAAACTGAAAGCAGCAGGCTTTGAACATGAAAAGGCTCACCAAGTATACTCCATCTGAACCCGTCAATTACCCCAACCATAGGGTTTAAAGAAAACCAAAATTTGTATTTTTCATCGATAATGCTGCTGCTAAAACCTACAGGAGTAATGTATAACCCAAACTGTACAATAAAAGGGATGATATACCTGAAGTCTCTGTACTTAACATTTAATGCTGTAAGATATAAACCTGTACCAAACGCCGCAAAGAAAGCTAGTATAATAAACAGCGGCAAAAAAATGATTTGCCATGAGGGCAGGTATTGATACCAGATCATCATAATAAGCAATAAAATAAAGGATATTCCTAAATCTACTAAACTCGTGATTACTGAACTTGCCGGTATAATCATGCGTGGGAAATATACTTTGGAGATCAGGTTAACATTCCCGATTAAACTATTACTTGCTTCACTTAGTGCGTTACTAAAGAACTGCCAGGGCAACATACCTGCAAAAACCATAAGGGCATAAGGGGCTGGGCTGGGATTGTCTAATTTAGCTACCTTACTAAATACGATTGTAAAAATAATGGTGGTTAGCAATGGTCTTATAACACTCCATGCTGCTCCGACCACTGTTTGTTTATAGCGGACTTTTATATCCCGCCAGCTTAAAATATAAAAAAGCTCTCTGAAGCGCCAGAGGTCTTTCCAGTAGTTCTTCTCGGTAAGTCCTGCTCTTATGATGATTTCATCAGGCATTAAAAAATGTTTTCAAAATTTTACAACAGTCTTCCTTTCCTCTCACTTTAGCAAACCATCTTTCGAGGTCTCTTGAAATAGTTCCGGTACCTATTTCTCCTAACTGATATGCTTTTGATAAATTTTCAACCTTTATTGCTATAGGCATTCTTATCTATTTTTAGCCACAAAGGCGCTAAGACACAAAGGGGCGCAAAGTTTTATACGGTATCAACAAAATTCTTTTCGACCTTATTAAAAATAATGATTCTGCAACCATTAATCCAAATGTTACTGACGCTGAATAGCCCAAGGAGAGCCAGGTAAAACTTCCTTTTCCCAGAAATCCATATCGGAATGTTTCAATCAGAGCCGTCATAGGGTTCAATCCAAGCAACCATTTGTATTTTTCAGGGGCTGCAGATAAGGGATAAATAACTGTGGTGGCATACATCAGCAACTGGATACCGAAAGTAATTAAGAAAGCTAAATCACGGTATTTGGTGGTCATAGCAGAGATAATCATTCCCGCACCTAAACCAAGTGAAGCCATTAATACTACCACTACAGGAAACAAAGCTATTGCCCATGTTGGGTGAAATGCAGTTCCGTTAACAGCATAAAATATCATTACCAATATAAACAAAAGAAATTGTACACCAAACCTTACCAGGTTGCTAACTACAATACTTAAAGGCATGATAAGGCGGGGAAAGTAAACTTTGCCGAAGATGTTGGCATTGTCTTTAAAAACAGTGGAGGTTTTGGTAAGGCAATCTGCAAAGTAATTCCATGCCGTAATACCAGCCATATAAAAAAGCGCAGGAGGAAGTCCATCAGTAGAGATACCGGCTAACCTGCCGAAAACAAAGGTGAACATGATAGTGGTAAGAAGCGGCTGAATAAAAAACCACAACTGGCCTAAAATAGTTTGCTTATAAAACGAAACGAAATCCCTTCTTACCAACAGCCACAAAAGATCACGATATTGCCAGACATCTTTTAGTTTAAGATCAAACACATTGCTGGATGGCTCTATTATCATGTCCCATTGTTCATCTTCTGCGGGCTTTTTTATTTTATCTTCTATTACCATCATTCATGCTAATTCATCCTAAACTTGTCCTGAACTGTCAGAAGACCTTGTGTTGTATATGTTACGTTATAGATACTAAAATAAATTAAGCATGACGACAACGGGTTCTCTTAATATAAGTAATTATTTATTGTATCTTATTAAAACTGCCACGCTTATTATTCAACGTATTATTGATTATATCCTTTTTTCTTGAGCTTATAAATTTATACTTAGACATTGTCTTATAAAATCTGTTAAAATCAATTTTGATTAAGAATTTCAGCATTTCCCATTGTATATATTTGAGGCAACGTTCAATTTCCTTTTTAGTATCTTTAAATGGATCACATACATTTATAAGCAAATGTTTTAAATCCTCTTTTTCAATAAATTTCGGCTCTTTACTCATTCTATATTCCCTGTTATGATACATAACGGCATTTGTTGTAATTCCTATTTCTAATCCGTGATAAATAACTCTCTGGCAATAATTATTATCTTCACCATAATGAAAAAACAGGGGTTCAAACAATCCAACTTTTTCTAAACAATGTTTACTTATAAGCCAGGCAGCAGCATTTACAAAGGGTACTATATATATACTTTTCAAAGAATTGAAATATAAATTATCAACAAATGAGCCATCGGAGCCGTTGAACAAATGGATTAAAAAGCCTTTATCAAATGCACACCCTGCACGGTTTAAATGTAAGGGACTAAGGATACCTAAATTTGGAGCGAGTCGTATTTCTGAAATAAGATTGGATAACGTATTTTGCTCTAAGTATGCATCCTGATTTAAAAGAAAGACATAATCGCAATTATTTTCCAGCGCTATTTTTATACCTATATTATTAGCAACACCAAATCCAGTATTTTTATCTAGTTCTATCAGTTTAATTAAGGGAAAGTTTTCTTTTATATATTTAACAGTACCATCAGTTGAAGCATTATCTATAAGAATAATATTTTCACAGTTATTGTTATATATGGATTTAATGCTTTTATCAATCCATTTTAAACCGTTAAAGGTTACTACTATAAAAAAAATAACTGTATCAGTCATTAAGTTGCTTTTGAGAACAAAATAGTAAATATAACAGCAGTGAGAAGAGTCTGAATAAAAAACTGTGACGGAGCGGGAATAGTCTGTTTATAGAACGAAACAAAATATCTTCTAATTAACGGCGATAAAAGACTACGGTATTGCCATACATCTTTCAATTTAAGATTAAAAACATTGTTGAAGAGTTCTATTATCATATCCCACTGCTCGTCTTCCCGAGGCTTTTGTATTCTCTCTTCTATTACCATCATTTATACTAATTCATCCTAAACTTGTCCTGAACTTGTTTGAAGACTTTATGTTGTGTACGTTACGTTATAGATACTGAAATATATTAAGCATGACGACAACGGTTCTCTTAATATGCACGTAAACAAGCTCCCTTCTCCATGAGGAGAAGGGCGGGGGGATGAGGTTAATTCAGCATGACGACACATATTAGAACTTGTTTGAGTTTTCATCAGACAGCTACACTTTAGGAAGCCCAACAGTTTTCAAAATATGATTTGCTCTATCAACCTTGTCTTTGACCAATGGCTGATCAGCATACTTGTCAGTCAAGCCGGGGCTAATCCGAAAATTCTTAGGAAGTTTTTTTTTGGTTGCTGCTTTTTTTGTCTTCATAATTACAAATTCACACTTTTACAGAATCAACTCAGCATGACGTAAACAAGCTCCCTTCTCCAAGAGGAGAAGGGCGGGGGGATGTGGCTAAACCAATACTTTTCTCAAATTCTGTTTAAACGTCTCAAATCCAAATGCTTGATATACTTTTTGCTGCAATTCTTTCTTAGCTGACACGTCTCGGTGATTACTATCTCCATTTAAACACTTTTCAAGCGCATGCAATATTTCATTTTCGTCATCAGGATCAACCAGCAGCCCTAATTCTCCTTTTTTTAAAGCATCGCCACTTCCGTCTTTATTGCCTGCTATAACAGGTAAACCGCACGCCATCGCCTCAATGAAAACAATACCAAATCCTTCTTTGCGACTTGGCAATACAAAAACATCTGAAAGCAGGTAATGATCTGTTAATTCTTCCTCACGTACAAAACCCGTTATCAAAACGTCGTCTGTTACCTTGTTTATTTCTTTCAAAGCTTCCAAACGTTTTTTTTCACTTTCATCATATTTACCTGCTAAAATGTATTTTACCCCGGGAAAACTTTTTTTTAATTGTGAAACAGCTTTTATTATGTAATCATAACCCTTGTTCTTTTCTGTAGCAGAAAGCCGGGTTAATGTAAAAATCACCCTATCTTTTGGCTCTAATCCGTACCGGTTTAATAAATATTGACGTTTATTAAAATGGTCCGGGTAAATAAAGTAAGGATCAATCGTGTTATGAAAGACAGTTATTTTACCTGCATCTATTCCATGAACTTCCATTAATTTTTGCTTTGTAAAAGCACTTACTGCCAGTATCTTATCTGACTTTCGCAGCATTTCTTTCTGTACTATGCTCAGCTTTCTCCAGACTTCTATTCCATGTGCAATAAGTATGATTTTTTTAGAAGGCGAAAACGTTTTAACTATCAATGCAATTGAGCTTAGATGAATATGTGATAAAATAATAGTATCATATTTATGTGCATTTAACAAGACATGAAGCGCAAAAGCAAATCTTTTACCATTAAAACCTTTATACTTATCCTGCCGGAAATATTTATTATCAGCGTTATTGTCATAAGCAGAGCATGCTTCTGCCACAATCCTTCCTTCTTTTTGAAGATCTGATAAGGCTTTTAAAAAAGCACGGTTAAACTTTTCGATACCTCCTGTACAAGAAAATGCTGTCAGGTTTAGGAATAATATTCTCATGACCTCATCCTGTGTTTCGCCTCATCCCCCGCCCTTCTCCTCCTGGAGAAGGGTTTTGACCTCATCGTTGCCCTTCTCCAAAGGAGAAGGGCAGGTGAAAACGGCTTTATTATGCTTATTTTACTTTAGCATCTATAAGTAACAGATATACCTTTCTAAACGTTAATAACGTAACCAGGCTCCCTTCTCCATAAGGAGAAGGGCGGGGGGATGAGGCTATGTTAACTGAAATACTGCAATACCTGGCGCCACCAGCTTTGCTTATCGTTTTCAGAGTAAGAATAATTATAGGTCATTTTATTACCGTATCCATATCCATAACTATATCCATATCCGTAATATGAATTTGCGCCATTTAATTTTACGTCATTTACCAGCAAACTCAAATTTGGAAAAGTCTTTTTCACATATAATTCATTAATGAACTCGAGTTGTTTTTTTGGCGTGTATCGCTGGCGGACGACGAAAATAATAGCATCAGCAAACCGGCTTAAAACTTTAGCATCACTTACCAGCCCCATTGGGGCTGAGTCAATGATTATGATGTCGAAATTTGATTTAAGGTAGCTGAATAATTCATCCATTTTTTTATCGAGCATGAGTTCAGTAGGGTTAGGGGGGATAGGCCCGGCAGGAACTACATAGAGATTTCTTGTATCTTTTACTAAGATGGGCAATTGCTCTTTGCCGGCCTCACCTATAACATAATTACTAATTCCTTTTTTATCAAAAAGACCGAGTGATCTTGATATTTTAGGCTTTCGAAGGTCCAGCTCAAGTATTACTGTTTTTTTATTAGTTAAAGCCCATACGCCACCAAGATTCAGGGATGTAAATGTTTTCCCTTCACCTGCTATAGAAGAGGTAACCAGGATAACCGGGTTCTTTTTATCAGTTATAAAAAATTGAAGGTTGGTGCGCGTTAGCCTGAATTGTTCAGAAACTATACTTCTGTCTTTTTCGCCGACAACCAATTTCCGGTCTCCTATTTTATCCGCCTTCCTGTCCCTTATTTTATAATGCCCGATTTCACCGGCAATAGGAATGTCTGTTGCGAAAGTTATATCTGCTTTATCGGTTACTTTATCGTTAAGCAGTTCGCGGAGATAAATAAAGCCGGCAGGTAAAAGTAGGCCAGCTATTAGAGCTAAACGAAAAGTTCCTGTCCTGTCGGGGCTAACAGGCGCTCCTGAAGAAGTGGCTGGGTCTATAGAAGATGCATTTGAGATACTGGAAGCAACTGTGATAGCAGACTCTTCACGTTTTTGCAATAAAAAAAGGTACAGCTTTTCTTTAATGCCTTGCTGACGTTGTATTTCCTGCAGTTCTCTTTCTTTTGAAGGAATTGTTCTTATCGTGTTTCTCTGGCTATTATAGTCTGCCAACAGGTTATTTCTTAATGTCTCCGCCGCCCTTTTTATATTAGCAAGATTTTCGAGTAAACTGAGTCTCACCTTTTCTATCTGGTTATTCAGTACCTGTATCATCGGGTTAGCCTCGGGCATGATCTTCAGCTTTTCTTCCCGCTCAAGCTGCAACTGGTTATAGCTGGTAATCAATGCAAGCAATGTCGGGTCTTCAATACCGAGTGAAGAGGGAACAAGGCTAAATCTCTTATCCGGATTGCTTATATACTTGTTAACCATATCTATTACCTGCAATCTTATTTCCTGGTCACCGAGCTTTTCATAAGAGCTTTTTAATTCGTCAGATTGCACTTCGCCCTGTTTTTGAATATCAATAATTTCATTTTTCTGGCGAAATTCCTGCAGCCCCTGTTCTACTTTGCCTAAATCAGAAGTCAGCAGTATTAACCTGCCATCAATAAACTTTACCGTATTTTCTATAACCCGGTTCTTATTTTCAATAATAGTGTTGTTGTAAGCTTTCACCAGTTCATTCAAAATATCCAGTCCCTTCTTTTGAATTTCGGTAACTATATTTATATTTAAAATAGTGGCATCCCTGTTTAGTTGCCTTATGTTTAGCCCTGCTGCCAGCCCTCCTGCCATTTGAAAAGGAGGAACCCACTGTATAATGTATCTATATTGAGGATTGAGCGCACCCGCGATAATATTTGTTATTCTGAAATCTCCCTGTAAGCCATGTATTATATCTCCCTGCCGGTACCATTGATTTGTTAAGCCCTGCACCTTGAAATATCCCTGGCTATTAAAATTTAAAACAAGGGTGTAAGCTGTATTAGTATCTTTTTGAGAGATGGATTCATAATAAAAAGGCCTGTTCAAATATATTTCACTGCGCTTTACATTTCCCTCGGTCCAATATTGCGTATTTAAGTTTATAGCCCTTACTACCTTTGTCATTAAACTGGCTGATCTCAATATTTCTATTTCATTTGCCAGGTTTGTTTTGGGCTTAAACAATACAATTTCATTTAAAGCATCAGAAGGCTGCGCATTTTTTTCGTCTTTAATCAATATAGAAACAGAAGAGTTGTAATAGGGAACCTGGTATCGCAAATAAATATAAGCGAGGGCAAGTGAAATAGTTACAGATGCTATAAATAATGGCAGATATACGAGGTACTTAAAAAGAAATTCTTTAGGAGTAAATTTAGGTTTGGCTTTTACTGCCGGTACGTTAGTATGAGAGATATCTGACATTTAGGCGTTTATTGGGAGTTCAAAGTTTAACTCTGTTGTTGGTAATGATACCAACAACTGCAATTAACATTGAGCGATTATTGGATATTTAAATTAGGTTATTGGTTGTTGGTAAGGATACCAACAACGGCAGTTGAGTTTAACTTATCTGTTGCTGGTAAGGATACCAACAACCGCAATTGACATTTAGCCATTATTGGATATTTAAATTAGCTTATTGTTGTTGGTAAGGATACCAATAACGGCGTTTGAGGATACCAGCAACGGCGTTTGAACAAAGGCATTGACAAAGTCTGATTTTTATTTTCAACTTCGGGTCGTGTATAGTTGTTCATGTTTGCTTTTCTTTTGTCTTGATACAAAAGAAACAATCCTCGATAGCTATCGGGACAAGACTCCATAAAAAAAGGCTAAAAATTATATGCAGGTCTAAAATGAAATAAGTCACAACGGCAGAATAAAAACGAGCAATTGCAGGACTTACCGGATAAGAATAAATCCAAACTTAAGTAACATTTATTTCATTTCTTAACGCCCTGCCTACAATTTTCCTAACGCTTTTTTTATGAGGTCGTTCAATTAAAACCGTTTCAGTTTTGTTGAGGAAACGCTTTGTCCAGCCAGTTAGACTTCCTACATTTTGTCCTGCCGGCATTAGAAGCATGTGTCTAAAAAGCGTGGCGCATAACAACGGTGTTGACATGAGCTGTTTATTTCCTGAAATTAACTATTAAGATTACTATTGTACTGATTACAGTGAGTGCAGTGGCCACCAGAGAAATATTACTTCTTAATAAGGATGACGACAGGTCAGTGGCAGCTACTTTCTCTTTTGTAAGTTCCACATATACTACGTCATTCTGTTTTAAAACAAAATAAGGCGAACTGAACATATTTTTTGAAAGCATATTTACATGACCGAATTCTCTTTGCCCGTTTTTTTCCCTGATAACAGTTATATTGTCTCTGCGGGCTGTTATCGGCAGGTCTCCTGCTAAACCTATCGCTTCTATCAAAGTAACTTTTCCATCAGGAATGCTTAAGGTGCCAGGCCGTGTGACTTCCCCTAAGACAGTGATCTTGAAATTTAAGAATTGCACAGTTACGATCGGGTCTGTCACATACTTTACAAGCCTTTGAGTAAGTGCGTCAATTAATTGTTTTCTTTGCATTCCGCCCACGTGTATTTTTCCTAATTGAGGGAAGTGAATGGTGCCATCTGCTTCCACAACATAACCCCCATTTGCTGATCCTGAAGATTGTGATCCTAAAGATGGAGAAGATGCTGAAGTTGACATTGAAGCCGGGGAACCTAAATTATAAGGCGCTGCAGATGCAGCATCTAAAGCATTTACTATTATGCTCAGCCGGTCTCCTGATTGTATTAAAGGCTCATAATCTTGAACTGTTTTAGCAAGAGCGGTATCACCCTGTTGATTAAAATATACCAGCGAGCTTAATTTTTTTTCCGGATTACAACCATAAAGAAAAAATATAGTATAAATAAAAAATTTGCAGAAATCGTACAAAAAAATTTTGCTTCTCATAAATCAATTTGCTATATGACTGCTTACAGCTTCGCCATCTCAGTCACATCTGCATGTCTGTTTTAAATTACAGCAATAAAATAAATGCAGGTTTTATTTTTCCTGTCTTAAAATTAATTTAATTAGTTGGGATTGGTTTTGGTGTTTCTATAAAAGTCATGGTGCAATTACCCGAAAGGGGCGTACAAAAAGACTGAAGCAAAAATATAAATTTTAACCTGCAAATATTTTAACGGTAAATTTATAGGAATTATGAGAATTTGAACAAATAATTTTGCCTCATCCTCTCCGCTCTTCTCTTACTGAGAGGGAGCTTGTTTGCGTTGTTATTGAAAATTTATTTCAGCATATCACGAGAAGTCGGCCTCATCCCCCGCCCTTCTACTCGTGGAGAAGGGAGCTTGTTCGCGTTTTTATACAAATTTATTTTAGCATCCATTACGAATTCGTCAGGTACAATTGCCGCCCTTTTCTTTCAAGAAGGCAGTTCGTTTGGGTTGTTATACGAATTTAATTGCAGCATCTATACGGTTCACCAAATGAGTTAAAACAAGTTCAGGATGAAATGAGAACTTTAATAAATTAACTGAAAATTTTAATTACTGCAGAATACGAAGCTTTACTTTGCGGCGTTATTATAGTTTGCGCAATTATTATATTATCTTTTAAGAATATCATTTGCCTTTTACATTTTCACATCCTGCGGCTGTTTTACCTCTTGCATTTATTCGTAAAAAATGGATTTCAGTGACAGGATTGGTAATTGGAAGCATTACTCCCGATTTTGAATATTTTTTCAGAATGGAGCAGGATAGTATTTACAGTCATACGTGGGCAGGAATTTTCTGGTTCGATTTACCACTTGCTTTAATTACTGTTTATTTATATAATTCCCTGATCAGAAAGAGTTTTATTGAAAATTTACCTGAATTTCTTAATAAAAAATTTTCACGATTTGAATCATCTGACAGAAATCTGAACAGCATAAAGGATTTTACAATCGTAATTATCTCACTGTTAATTGGAATCACATCTCATATAATATGGGACAAGCTTACTCATAAAACCGTTCGTTTCATAGACGAGCAGGAACATTATAATGTTTTTTGGGAGGCAAACAGCCTCGCCGGAGCTGCCGTAATAGCGTCAGTAATATTTAAGATGCCGGAGGGCAGGAAAACAAAAAAGAGTAATATTTTATTCTACTGGCTGCTGCTTTCAATAATTACATTGTCAGTTGTATATGTAAGGTTTTTAGCTACAACCGAGTTGAGAGACCTGGGGATTTCCGCTATTTCAGGTTTTTTTATCGGATTAATTGTGACCTCTGTTGTAGAGAAGCTAAAGAAAAGAATTTTAATACGAACGGCATAGTTTTACCCTTTCCCTCCTTCTTCTTCAAACAGATACCTCATCCTCGTTCCTTCTTTTTAAAGAGAAGGATGCCCCTGTGCATCACCTTACCTAAATTTTATTTGAGAATTTTCCTCATCCTCGTTCCTTCTTTTTAGAGAGAAGGACGTCTCTAGGCATCACCTTGCCTATATCTTATTTCGTTACTACTCAGGTTTTTTTTAACGCAGAGTTCACTGAGTTTTTCGCAGAGAACCACAGAGTTAATAATTGTTTACAATCTTTTTTAAGCCATAATCTAACTTCACTTCTTTATACATTAAAGGCAAAGGTTATTGTCTTTTAATTTCCAGAATTGTTTTTGGCAACTCTTATTTCTATTTTTTATCTCTGTGTTCCTCTGCGTGTATTTTTCTCTGAGCACTCTGCGTTTAAAGTTTTTACAAATTGTACAGACTGAGTAGTTACATTATTTTTAATTAAAATTTTTATATTGGGTTAGGTATTTTGTTCGCAAAGCCTTATAAACACCATGTCAAAGCTTAAACTGCGCCTTCGCTTGGAACCCAACCGGCTGATGTTCCTTATGCAAGAATGTTGTCAAAAAGAGGATATATAAAAGGTCAACAATAGTATGGGAAGCTTCTACCTAATCCCATTTTTATAATTTCAACTTTCCAGGAAAGAAATTTTGAAACTATGCTCTTACTGTGCATTAAAAAAGGCCTCAAAAAGAGGCCTCATGTATTTATATTAAGATATTTTTAAGCTGCTTGTTTCTGTTTCTGACGTTTTAATTGATTAACTATAGACTCAAAAGCACTGTCAAAAGATTCTTCAAAGGATTTAGATGAGGATTTGACAAAAAAATCATGTTTTGGAACATGAACACGAAGTTCTACAATCTTGTCTTTTAAAGCATGAACGACATTGTCCAATTTTAAGAAGATATCAACTTTCGTTATTTTGTCGTGGAAAGTGTTTAATTTTTCAATCTTTTTTCTAACCAACTCAATAAGTTTTTCGTCTGGGGTAAAATGCACTGTTTGAATTTTTACTTCCATAACATTCCAGTTTTATATGAATAAATAAATAACTAAGCGTACATTTTATACATAGGCAAGTGACAATTTGTTCAATATATTGAAGTTATAATAATGAACCGACAATAAAGTATATTAACCATTATTTTTTACAAAAATTTCGAAGTACGAAAACTTCCGTTAATAAAATAAACGATTCTACGTTAATAATTATTATAAGTAAAAAATCTGCAAATTATTACGCATTGATTTTAATTTCCTTTTAAAAAGTCTCTTTCAACGTGGTAACAGTTATTTTCTGGGAGGCAAAGCAAAGGCTATGGCCTCGTGTTCAAAATGTCCTTTATGTGAGGCATCGCAAAAAGGTTTATTCTTTGAAAGACCGCAACGGCATATAGAAACTTTTTCTCTTCCCCCAAGATCATAAATATTTCCGTTTTTGTCTACAATTTCGAAATCACCTTCTACTATCAAAGAACCATTGTTGTTTACCGTTATTTTAGTTGCAGCCATATTAATATTATTATTGATCAAAAATATAGAATTAGAAACGATTCCGCTGCTTTTTAAGAGTTATAAAAATAAGTGTGAATAATACTGTCACCAAAAACGTTTATTTCTTAAACAGAACTGTTATTTCTATGCATTGAAAACATGCTATATTTCTATTTTAATATGTTGCTTTGTATATTACACTATTTTAAAATCTCATCTCTAATGCTGGTTGAACCGGGCAGTTTTTCTGCACTCTTAAAAAGCTTAAAAAAACTAAAAAAATTTAATGTTCATGCAGCAACTTTGTTACCTTAAGTGTCTGTTTAATTGTTATAAGTTTAGTTTTTTATGGTTTTTTAATGTTTGATAAACTCCGGACTAACTGCTTATTTTTAGGAGTGCATAAGCTGCGCCAAAACAAAACACAGACCCTGCAATGCAGGGTCTGTGTTTTTAAAATTACATTGGAGATCATATTTCTGCCATTATATCAATTGCAAGCTTTTATCCTCGTATAGCTTGTAGCCTTCCAGCCTGCAGCTAACAGGTGGAAGCTTGAAGCTCGCAGCTTCTATATCTTCTTTATACATTTTCCCACAACGGACTTATCTCACGCAGCTTTAACACTGTATTTCTTACCTGCTCTATTGTATAATCAATTTGCTCTTCTGTGGTAAACCTGCCTAATCCAAACCGAAGGGAACTGTGTGCCAGATCATCGCTAAGACCCAGCGCTTTTAATACATAACTGGGTTCAAGAGAGGCAGAAGTGCATGCTGAACCTGAACTTAATGCAATATTCTTATTAAAACCCATCAGCAAACCTTCACCTTCAACGTGTTTAAATGAAATGTTGGCCACATGAGGAAGACGATATTCACGGTTGCCGTTTACAATAGTCTCTTCAATTTTAAGCAATTCGTTCTCAAGTTTGTCTCTCAGTTGGCCTAAGCGTTTTGCATCCTGGTCCATTTCGAGACGAGCCAGCTCTGCCGCTTTTCCAAATCCAACAATGCCTGGTACATTTAAAGTACCGCTGCGCATTCCTCTTTCATGTCCGCCGCCATCAAGCTGAGCCGTAACTTTTACACGTGGATTTTTTCGACGTACATATAAGGCGCCAATACCTTTAGGGCCATACATTTTATGCGCGGTAAATGCCATAAGATCAATACCATCTTTATGTACATCAACAGGAATTTTACCAACTGCCTGCACAGCATCAGTAAAAAATAATACCCCATGTCTTTTTGCAATAGCACTTATTTCACGAATCGGCTGAATAACACCAATCTCGTTATTCCCATACATAATGGCAACCAATATAGTAGAGGGCTTGATAGCTGCTTCAAGTTGTGACAGGTCAATTAAACCATCAGGCTTTACCTGCAGGCAAGTAACCTCTCCGCCAAGTTTTTCTATGTGCTTACATGTATCTAAAACAGCTTTATGTTCTGTAGCAGCCGTAATTATATGATTCCCCTTGCCTGCGTACATTTCATATACTCCTTTAATCGCAAGGTTGTCTGCTTCTGTAGCGCCGCTGGTAAAAATAATTTCTTTAGGATCTGCTCCCACCAGTTTAGCTACCTGTTCTCTTGCATAATCAACAGCCTCTTCTGCAGCCCATCCAAAAGCATGATTACGGCTTGCTGCATTGCCAAAGTTTTCAGTAAAGTAAGGAATCATTGCCTCTACAACCCTCGGGTCGCATGGCGTAGTGGCATTATTATCTAAATAAACAGGTAATTTCAACATCGTGCTCAAATTTCGTCTGGTCTTATTATTGTACAAAAGTAACACAATATGAAACGATAAATCTTGTATAGAAAAGCACGTTTAACTGTTTCTCCCTTTTCGTAATACGGGTTATAATTCTTTAAAATATTAAGTGATGAATAAAGTCGAGCACATTGGAATAGCGGTAAAAAATTTAACGGTTTCTATCCCTCTTTTTACAAAAATTTTTAACACTGATTGTTATAAAACAGAAGAAGTGGAAAGTGAAAAAGTACGGACGGCATTTTTTAGAAATGGTGGAACGAAAGTCGAATTACTGGAAAGCTTAGAGCCCGACGGAGTAATTGCACGGTTTATAGAGAAAAAAGGAGAGGGAATGCATCATATTGCTTTTGAAGTTGAAAATATTGAGAAAGAAATGGCTCGCCTGCTACAGGAAGGTTTTATTTTCATAAATGAAAGAGCTAAAAAAGGGGCTGATAATAAGTTGGTTTGCTTTCTGCATCCTAAAGAAACCAATGGGGTTTTAATTGAACTGTGCCAGGAGATAAAAGGAAGAGAATAAAGAGCAGGAGTATTAAGCAGCAAGCTATGAGCTGAGAGCCGCGAGCTTCGAGCGAAGAACTGCTATAGCCACGAACTCCTCATCCTGAACGAAAGTTGCAAGCATGAGTAACTTTCGTGGTTTCACGGATGTCATTTTAGCTCCCTTTATTTAAATATACCTAACTGCTGATGTAAAAATATTTTTGTATGTATTTTAAAAATTTTCCAGTACATACCAATATCCCGGTGCAATTTTAAAGACTGGTTAATGTTTGCCTTCACATAAAGTTTGTTATGAAAGGTATGCCAAAGGCTATTTGCCATTCTAAGGCCATAATAAGCATAAAATTTCCTGGATTTCTTTAATATTATTTTCCTTTTTTTTGCCGGTAATTGTACCTGAATAAGTTTCATTGCATAAGTAAGGTCGGTAAAATATGCGGCGGTCAGAAATTTTTGACCCGTGATCGAAGCAATATGTTTTCGATATTCAGCAAGTATGTCAGGAGTATAAGCTGTGGGATAATGACTTGCAATGCGAACCCACATTTCCCAATCCTCACCGTAAGTTAATGCATAAAAGCTTCCTAATTTTTCATAAACATTCCGCCGGACTGTAATTGCAGCAAATTGAATTACATTTCGTATCCCTATACGTAATATCCAATCTTGCAGTATACCGCTCTGCTTCATTTCAGATGGCTGATGATACATTCTTTTACCATCCTGATCAATATAGCTGTACCGGCAAAAGGCTGCGCCGGCCTCGGGATATTTTTGAAAAAGAGTACTTATTTTTTCATAATACCCCATTTTAACCCTGTCATCACCATGTAAAATATGCACGAACTGACCGCAAGAGCGATTAATGCAAGTCTGAAAATTTCGAAGGCTTCCCAGGTTTTCTTTCTGCCTGAAATACTGCACTCTTCCCTTGCCCGCCTGCTTTACAATTGCTTCAACATCAGCATCTGTACTCGCATCATCAATTACTTCTATCTGCATTTCCTCTTCGGGTATGTTTTGCATCAATACACTTTCTATAGCCTCAGTCAGATATTCAGAGCAATTATATACAGGAATCATCACAGCCCATAAAGGCCTGTTTAATTTATTTGAAATGGGGGTGATAAGCGGAGGAGAAGATGGAATTCTAACCATAATAAATAATATAAGAGAACAGTCGAAATATGCAAAAAAAATGACTGAAATAAATGCAATGGTTTTGTCTCTCTTATAAAAACATTTGATCTATATGTAGTCTCTTTGGATTTGGAACACGTCGCTTTTTTCTTTGCAAAAATATACTTACCATTAAACTAAGAAAACTTAAGATTGCCTTTTTACTTATTACATGCTTATTTAATAACTTGATACTTTTTTTTAAAGCAGTAAGCTTTTTCCCCTCTAATAAAGCGTTTAATGAAGTATTATAATAAAGGATCCGTTTCCATGACTTTGAAAATACTTTAGTATAAATTTCCTTTTCCCATTTATTGCATATTTGTTCTAAGCCTTTTTTTCGCTTATTCTCATCTATAGATGTCCTGTTTCTGATATGTTGCCTGTAATGAACTAATATTAATGGAATATGTCTAAATTCAAAACTATGAGCAAGCCTGAACCAATAGTCCCAATCCTGAAAGCTGACCAGGCTTTCATCAAAGAGGCCCACTTTTTTTATACATTCCCGCCTGATGGATACAATGCTTGAAGTTGCCGGGCAAAACTCGGCTTTTCCCATTGCTTCAATAACATTGGCAGGAACATGCGGAGAAGTCGCATGATCTGTAATCATAGGATTATCATAAATGTAAAGGCAATCTGAAAATACCAATCCTGCATCAGGGTGTTGTGTATGCACTTCTAAGTGTTTAGACAATTTTTCAGGCAACCAGAAGTCATCATCATCTAAAAAGGCAATAAGCTCACCATTAGAATTTAAAATACCCGAATTTCTGGCAGCATTTCCCCCCATGGTACTTGTATGATGAATAACAGTGACTCTGTCAAATTTTTCAGACAATTGATCTATTCTGTTTTTGTCGGGCGGGTTATCGTTAACAATGATTATTTCATAGTCACCGTAGGTTTGGCTGTTAATACTCCAAAGCGCTTCTTCAAGGAAATTAATACGATTATAGGTAGGGAGAATAATTGAAAATTTCATAATAGCCTTGAATGAGTTTTTGCACCTTGAAGATTACATAACGTTTACGCCTTAGAACTTATTCGTTGATTAATAAAATAAAAAATGGTCATTTCAGTCAGTCATCCTCGCTTTCTATAGATTCCTAACCGGCCTCGAGAATTTTTAAAAAAAAAATGAATAAAAACTTATATGGATTATTAAATAAAATTTCTATTCTTTTTACAGCTTCACACTTCATCTAATTTATATTTTACTTATAACAAATTTTATCTTTGTACGAGAGTTAACTGTGAACGTATAAGTTGTTTTAACATACCAAAAGAGTTTAACCTGATTAGCAATAAGGCTGCTTTATAAACAGGAAGATTCTTTGCAAAAAATGAGATGATAAATCTGCGTTTATAAAAAGCTGCTTCTTTTATCGCTTCTGCATTCCTGTTTACATTTTCCTTATTTAAAATACATTTAGTAAGAAAATCGAGCTCATAAATACAGGATATTATTTTGCTTACTTTTTTTTCTGCCAGTAATGGCTGAAAATTATGTTGCAGGCAATCAATATAATTTTGGTGTATGAAGTAATTATTGCCGGCAAAGTACTGAAAGTTACGTAATAATTGCTCCATTTGTGCATGCCTGTATTCATTTTTCTTAATCACCTGGTGCAGGCTTTGGCTGGTTACTCTGTAATCGAGCAGTACCTCGGGTACATTATAAATTTTATATCTTCTGGATAGCTGCCAAAAAAGCTCAAAATCTTCGGCGTACGGCTTAGTGTACGTGCCCACTTCCTGAACCGCCGTTTTTCGATAAACAACGCTGGGGTGGTAAATCCAACAGATGAATGTGAGGTTGTAATAATAATATTCACTTCTAAAATTATCCTGCCTTATAAATCTGCCTTGCTCGTCAACTACCCTGACCCAGCATGAAAATAAAGCCCCATCCGGATGATCTAATATAAAATTATATTGTTGCTGAAATCGCTGGGGATAACTGATATCGTCGCTATCCATTCTGGCAATCCAATCAGAATTAGCTAATTCTATTCCTTTATTCAAGGTTAGAGAAATACCCAAATTTTTTTCGTTCTGATAAAATCTTATACGGGTATCATTATAAGATTGAACAATGGCCGCACTGTTATCTGTGGAGCAGTCATCAATTATGATGAACTCAAAATCTGTAAATGTTTGGTTTAATATACTTTCTATCGCCTCCCTCAAAAATTGCCGGGCATTATAGACAGGCATTAAAACTGAGAGCTTCGGCATTACAATTATTTAACAGGGTATAAATTATTATGTTTGATAAATTGTTTTATGTTTTTTGGAATAATTCTTTTTGATATCTGTGCTGCCTTTTCAGGCATAGTATTGTTTAAAAAAAACTGTATCGGATGATGGTAGGGCATCAAGGCTTTTTTTAAAAGCTGATTTAGTTTTACATTTTGCAGGTTTTGGTTTTTCAAATAATCGTATAACCATTCAAGAAAATATCTTCGCACTGCATGATATTCTCCGTTTGCCTTTACCCATTTTACAATAGATCCCGCACGCTGACGGTATAAGTTGTTGCATTCGGAAGAAACATAAACTTTCTCCTTTAAATAAACTTTGGCCAGGAAGGCCTGATCTTCATATAAAGAATACTTTTTTATAAAACTTTCTTCAAAACGTCCGGATCTTTGAATAGATTCTTTTTTTATAATTAACCCTGAGGGAACCGGCGCGGCGCCCTTACCTAAAGGATAAAGACTAAACATGAGTTGAGGCGGATCATATACTGTTTCAGGTGCAGCTCCGACAGAAACCGGCACATTTTTGTTTTGTTCATCATTCCAGTTGTTCCAGTAGACAGACCCTTCGATTATCATTCCAATACCAGGATTTCGCTGAAAGACAGATACCTGGCTCAACAGCTTCGACTGCAGCCAAACATCGTCTGCATCTAAAAAAGCTATAAACTCTCCCGAAGCCTGTTTTATACCCCGGTTTCTGCTTGCACTCAGTCCCTTGTTAATATGATTTTCATGTTCGCAGTAGAAAACTTTTTCAGGAAAATTGTCAGCGTACTTTAAAGCAATTTGAGTGCTCTTGTCACCAGAACCATCGTCTACCAATAATAACTCGAAGTTTTTGTAATCCTGGTTTAAAACACTTTGAATAGCTTCTTCTAAAAACTGCTCTTCATTAAAAAAACAAATGATAACAGAAACAAGAGGCTGATGAAGGGCTTTCTGTAACAAATGGACTACATCAGGATAATGAATATAGTTATCTTCCAGGTATTTTTTTAGCCACAAAAGATATTGTCTTCTAATTATATAATATTCTCCGCTTTTGTAGGAGGAACCCATAAGGGATTCAGGTCGTTGCCTGTAACGATTGTTGCAGGTGGATGATATAAATACATTTTCATGTAAATATATTTTGCTTAAAAAAACCTGGTCTTCATACATTCCTTTAAAAGCCTCATCAAATCCACCGCATTTTTTAAGCACATCTTTTTTTATAAGTATCCCGCATACACATGGGGCTGCACCTTCGCCTAAAGGATAAAGATTTATCATTAGTTGCGGCGGAGAATACAGACGGTCTTGTTCTGTGCCAATTTGAATAATACTATCCTGCTCACTTGCATCTCTCCAGCTATACCAGTAATCTGTAGCCTCACATATCATTGCCGGAGAATGTTGCTGAATTAGATTTACCTGATTAACAAGGTATTTTGGAAGAAATACGTCATCGGCATCAAGGAAAGCAATAAAATCTCCTGTTGCCTTTTCTATACCTGCATTCCGGCTGCCGCTTAATCCTTTATTTTTGTGACCCTCATGTTCGAAATAAAAAATATTGTCTTTATACTCGCCGGCATATTTTTTAGCAATGCCGGTACTGTTATCAGACGATCCATCATCAATCAGTAATAGTTCCCAATTCTTATACTCCTGCTTTAATACACTTTCAATAGATTCTTCTAAAAAAAGCTCAACATTTAAGAAGCAGGTAATGACTGAAATTTTAAGATTTATACTGATTTCCATAAATTATAAGGTTGACCAATAACGAAGCTTATTTTTAAAATCCTCTTCTTTCCAGTTCTTTACCTGGAGTCTTCCTAAACGATACCTTTTTGATTGGTTTTTTACTGTAATTTCTTCGGTTGTAAAAGCTGCTTTTAAATGCATATCACTGACTACATTAAGTGTTTCGTGGTTGTAATTTCCGTAGGGATAAGTAAACAGAGTAACTTCTTTTCCGGTGATCTCCTTTAGAAATGACATATTTTTTGAAAGTTCATTTTTTTGAAAATCTTTTGGGTGAAAAGCCAGTGCTGCATGGTTAGTGGTGTGTGCGCCAATTTCGAACAATTCATTTTCTTTTAATTCTTTTAATTGTTCTGCTGACATGCTTACATAATCTGCTCTTGTTGATGTTGAACTGTCTGCCCAGGTTCGTATTAATTGCATTTCTTGCTGTTGTTCTTCAGCAGGCAAGGGTTTAAGCTCTTCCCAAACTTTGTAGAAAAGCTGACATCTAATTGTAGGAGGCGTTTCATCGCAAGCTTTCCACAGTTTATGTTTTTGTATGATGTCACGATTCAGTTTTTCTTCTTTATTAAGGTTGAAATTAATTTGTTTACCATTAATAGTGAACAAAAACAATGAGGGCAAGTGCTCTGTAAATAAAAAAAGGTGTTCCAGTTCATCCCACCAAAATTCATTATTCTTACCGGTATTAGCGGAGGCTATAAAGAAAGTTGCAGGCAATTCATATTTTTCCAAAAGGGGTTTTGCTGTATAATAATTATCTGCATATCCATCATCAAAGGTTATTGCAATACTATTTTTTTTTACAGTCTTGCAGATTACATCTTCAACCAATTCATTTACTGAGATAACTCTTCCTGTCTTATTCAGAACTTGCAGTTGTTGCTCAAAATTTTTTTTA
>JAABUS010002989.1_pt1 | contig 29216 bp, 27 predicted proteins | sample 5560161 | NCBI WGS metagenome assembly JAABUS01 (sample SAMN10711885, study PRJNA513376) | rock metagenome | isolation source: Antarctica rocks | place: Antarctica: Victoria Land, Trio Nunatak nord | collected 2016-01-04
AGGGCGCTCTTGTTTCTCGATTAGAAACGGGGTATTTACTGCTAGGAAGGGATGTATATATGATGAAAATGCGATGACTAGGCTCCGTGAATATAGATGGAAAGCATAGCCGAGAAGTGCTGGAAAGTAAGATGTAATAACCAGCTGTGTGATTCGCTTTTTAGTTGGAAAAGATGTATTTGAACATAGGGTCCGATGATGCTGGGAGGTGCGAGAGGAAATGGAAATCCTCCCATATTCAAAACACAAAAATCCCCCACCTAGCTTTCTCTAAACCCTTCCTTTACACTTCCCACCCTTCTTTCCTGCCCTTTCCGTCGTGTTTGCATCGCTTCCCCCACGTTCGAGATCTCAGCGTCCTTGTGCCGTGCTTGCTGCGAGCTCTTCATTGCCTCCGCGGCTTTTCGCTCCATTTCTGGTCGAGTGGGAGTGGGATTGCGATGAATGAGAATGGGGATGGGGAGCGGGGAGATGAAGAGTGTGGGGATGGGAGAGGGGACATGGGACATGGGAAACGAAGGACGGAAATTAAAAAAAGGAGGGAGTCAAATTGAAATGTATTATCTTTCTTTCTTTTCTTTTCGATAGCCGTACTGTATGTATGTACAATTTGCCCTTTTTTCTATAACCACGTGTTATTTTTTTTTAGCACGCAGACGGGTTTGGTTCGGCGCTTTTCTTGAAATTTGTATCGGGGATAGGTGAGGGAGAGAGAGAGTATATATATGTACATGTACCTTTTGAAAGCTTAACTATTTGGAATTTGTCAGACTGTAAGTTTGATAACATGACTTGAAGTATTTTTGCCTCCTGGACATATCTTCATATCGAACGTCGTGATGGAGAGCATCTTTTCGTGCATGGGTACGAGACTGAGATCGCGGACGAGCATTCTCGAGCTAGGTGCTTCTCGCACACCATCCTGTCTCTCGGATTCCGTTGATGTCGTTCGTCACGGAGCTGATGGTCTAGTGACTGTACTGTTGAAGTAGCGGAGATGGTGGTGATGGATTTATGCTTGCTGGATCTGTTGAGGGGGTGTGTGGCTATTAAAGAAAAAGGGGGAAGGGGGGGGGGGGGGGTTGACAAGTATAGAAAGGAGGCTCCAGTGCCTGCCTGCAACAGAGGCGGAGATTGAGCGGCCAGTTTTTGGTCTGGTTCGCTGGTTCTCCATACGGTAGAAATCGCCAAGATATGGCAGCAATAAATAACCTTATTGGATCTTCTGTAGGCAACAAGCTTCGTCAAAAGCGGGCAACCGATTCTAAGAAGGTAGGTGTTCAAAGATTGATGCCAGTAGCAGCCGCTGTTGTTGGGCTTTCGTTGTTGCATTCGTAATCGAGTTCTTCTGGTGTAAGTACTTGATCATGAAAAAGTTCTGTTGTGATCTCGGGAACTAGGTAAGTGTGGCGGGAATATCAACAACAAACATGTTTTCGCGGTGATGACTGAGTTCAAAGCTAGGACCAATGGTAGGGACATGACAAGGTATCGTTCTTGGTGCCTAAAAAGGAGGAGAGAAGATTACGATTTTCTCTATGTCAAGGAGGCCAAGAGTCCGTGAGTAGAAAAGGAAGGAAAAAACCAAAAAGAATAAGATAGCATCAACTGGTTTCGATCCAGTGCCCTCCGGGTTATGAGCCCGGCGCGCTTCCGCTGCGCCATGATGCTGAAGATTTACAAGGATTTGATCCTTATTTATTTATATAAAAATTGTCAACTGTTGGGTATGAGATGTGGTGCGTACCGCTAAACTCATCCCAAGCGCGTGCTCGGGAGCTACAACTCGACGCCATACCAGTCTGAAGCCCAGCTGCCCAATACGTGGCTACCAACTCAAGATTACGATCTGCTGGAAGGGGATGCAAATGTATGGAATGAATAATTTAGTAGTGGTAGTATCAACTCTATCATACAAAAATGATCCCCCAATCTCCAGGCAACGTCAGTCTTTCTCCCCTCGCGGTCCAGAAGACGAACAGAGAGCATCAAAAGCCCACCTCCTAGACAGCACGGCGCACAAGACAAGGAAAATGACAGCATGATTGCAACATCAACGAAATCGAAGAAATCGAGCATTCATAAGCGAATTTTATTCATTCTGAGTTTGCAAGTCGAAGACATGAGAACTATACAGGGGCTCCGAGCGAGAAATGCATCAAATGGAAGATCGACTAATAGAAGAGAGGGTGATTCATGAGCCATGATGTTTCTAGGTGGATGGATTTTGGATAGGTAGGGGTTGAAGGGCATGGGTTGGATGGGGAAATGTTCGTGTGGGAATCTTGCGTGGCTTAGACTGTTGGGGGTGTTTGGGAGGTGGGGATGATGGAAGATTTCTTGTGGAGGGGGAATGAGGGGATGAAGGGAGGGGGAGGGGGAGGGGAAGGAAAGAGAACTCATCTATACAAAATGTTTCACTTCATCGATTACTAGGTTATCTGTCGTTCGTGATGGCAACTGCGTCGAATCGATTGAATCTGTTGTATCGCAGTACAGCTTAGAATCTCTTGATCCAGAATTTCTAAACGTGTGATCGGTGTTTTAGTGTCTCTCGAGAAATGTAAAGGTTTATAATAGAATTTGATGGTTCATTTATGATACAATTGGAATTTTTGACAAGAGAATTGGTAGGACTGTTACATGCGTCAACAATTAGACTACTACCCTTTCCTTTCTACAAGCAAAACCGACCTTTCCTTTCAGTATAATTCTTTCCCCTTCATGGCACGCCAGCTACCAAATCAACTAGCATTCTCAAATCAGTCAAAGCTATTACACCACAGCATCCGCTATATTCTTCAAACCCAAAAATTCTACGTGGCGAATTTATTCCTTCACGCTGCAGAATTAAAATTCGATTACTGGCACAACTTGAAGGCCTTGGCAGGACGGTTGACGGGGGCTGTCACTTGTGTTGACGATCAGCCTTTAGCGCGGTTAAGAAGGACCGCTCTTTCGACGACTGAAGCGGTCGAAAAGAAGATATCTTTTGGAAATATTCTTCTTCTTACTTGTTGAAGCTTTCTTTAACGGTAATGGGAAATACCCACACAAAGAACCCGATTTTCCAGTTCAGCAGAGCTATCTGGCCTTTCCACTGTCGACCCACATCTGACACTCCATTCCCTGTCTCTAGATATCGCAGCAGCGCCTCGACACCTAGTGGAAAACATTCACATTAACGAAACAATTTCCGAGGCATACAGACTTCGCCTTTACATTCCATTAATGGAACAATTAGACTCGTTACCGACTTATCGTTGTTTTCACGTAGCTGTAATGTAATGAGCTGTTATGCTATCGCCTAGGGGTCTAGATACTGGACTATTGAGGGCGGATATTAATTAGTATTCGACTATGTAGGTTGCTACGTGCAATTTGTGCAGTAGATGTAGAGCAACAGTCCTACAGGGTTGGTACCAGGCCCAATTGGACCAACTGGCGAAAGTGGGCCTGGAAATCGTGACATGAGCTTTAAATAAACCGACTTACTGAGCCTTCACTCTGGCGATCCGATTTCTAGGCTAGGTACTGAAGGTCTTAGCAAGTGCGTTTTCTAATCGATATACGGCGAAGCCCGGCAGGTAGCAATACCGAACTCGAAACATGGATCTTTGGGTTGAGGAACATGAACAGCCGGTTAGAGAAAGCGCTCGATAAGACTCGCCGCCTGAGTGCCAACGAAAGTAGAAGAGCTGTAACTGTACGGGACTTTGAACTACAGGAGCCACCCAGTCGACTTGGGGCTTTGTGGGCGTGGGATCTCATTGGCTGATCCAGAACCACCCAATACTCCAACTAGGATTTCATGACGAAGTTGTTTTAAAGAAATTGACCTGAAGCAGATGCGATACCTTTCTGTTGATCTGATCCCCTTTTAGGCATTAGCGTTAGTGGTAGATATCCTGGGCTCTTTAAACTGGGTCTTCCACCTCCCTGTTCTTCTGCTTGCGTCGGTTCTGTCTCCTCCTGAGAAAGTTGAGTCCACGCAATAGATAATACCACAGGAGAAGCCATTCAGAAGGCTTAGTTTCAAGATCCGTGGTAGGCTTGAACGTATCAAACTTCTTACCTATCCTGGCCCATGATTCTCGATCATCCTTTTTCATAATCTCAATGATTAAGTGCTTCTGTGTATGATAACCACGGCGACCGAGCGTAATGAAAGTATTCAAGTTGAACACCGACACGTAGGTCACGATTCCCATGGCGAGCATAGCATAGCCAAGTGCTGACATACCAAAACTAGAGCTAGTGGTACTCCATAGTGACTACTATATCGTTAGCGCACAACTATATCATTTATGTGCGTATACTTACTGTACAGAAAGCAAGAGGAAGGTAGAAGATGCTGACGTAGGTCAACATCTTGATATTGTCGCCTGACCGTCTGGATAACTTGCTTTCTTGCACAGCACTTGCGGCAAAAAGCTAGAGACTTATCAGCTATTTGTAAATGTCAGGGACCACAGAAGGGAACTTGCGGCATCTCTGATAGCAACAGTCTTTTTACGCTGATTCTCAAACTGTTCTTGTACATGCACAATCTTAGTAAGTTTCTCAACAACATTAGCCACGTCAGCTCGAAGAGTCTGCTTTTGATCCTCGGTCCACTCTTCCGATCCCAGTGCTGGTTTAACAAATAGAGCCTCGAATGTTACCCAGGTCTCAATATTCCTCGAAATCATGAAATCGATGGTATGGAGGCTGTTGATCAACCAAAAATACTTTCGGGATCCAGTAAAGCTTTCGTCATCGAAAAGAAGCCTATCAGACAGATCTGGTTCGAAAAGTTCACCGCCTGAATTTAAGAGTCTATCAGTGTGGTTATATACGCTGAGCCAGCCGTCAAAGGCAGCTATCATTGCATCTGCGATGAGGTCGAGTGTAGTATTTTGCATGGTTCGTGCTTCTAGATCATGAAGGTTTGTTTTAAAGGGACTTCTCGTACCCATATCGTACCTGTTGGGGGGGCTGAGAACCATAATTGTCCAATACTCGTTAGGATATAAACGTGGCTTGAGAGTTCCTCGCTTGTCTTGATCACCTGGAATAGCGTATATCTAAAACGTCATCGAAACCTGTCAGACTGGTCACAACAGGTCTATGGCTGAGTGGACTTACAGCGAATGATTCTTGCATCAGGAGTAAACTATCATCTGCACCATATAATGGGCCCATTTTTAGACCGCCATTGCCTCTTGCGTCTTCGCGTTGTGTCCAAGGCACGGCCCGATTCGTTTGATACCAAGAGATAACAAAGCTGTAGGTACCATATTCCATTCTCCTCACTCTATTCGATTCTGTTACATCGGGTATACCAAGGTAATCCCTCATCACCTCCTTCACTGTCTTGTCGTCGATGAAAGGTACTGCGGAACCCGGCCTGTCATCAAGACGCAATGCTGCTTCTGAGATAGGAAGACCCCTGTTCCAAACATGGAAACCGTCCATGAAGGAAGCCATAGAGGACAGGCCCTGGAATAAACTGTTTGAACTCTTTTAGCTAAAGTCTAATCTTAGGACATTTGAAACAGACATTAAGCGTTTCCAGGGAGCGACCAGCCTCCCATTTATGTCTTTGCTTGTAAGCCATTTTAACGGTTCGCGAGATCCTAATTTTTGCTCTCGGTGCGGCCATTGTGCATTTCGAAGGCGCCACTCGAGCGTACGATGCTCTGGGTCCTGAACTAGATCTTCACATTCATTATGGTTATAGTGGTAGTGATTGAAGGTTCCATCTTGGCCATAATCACGAATCCAAAAGCTGCCACCGTTGTCATGAAGTGTACTGTAGAAACTAGTAACCCACTCCATGTATGCAAGACTTCTTCTTCCGCCGCTGAGGATCAAACGACCATCTCCGGGTGCTGATGGCACGTTATTGAGTCGTGCTATAAGATCATCGATATAGTGCTCAGTCTCATCAACGACAGAGTCGAAACACTCTCGATGCTCGTTTTTTTTTGGCTCTTTCTCGTTACTGGCCTGAGAGTCCATCATGCCACTGGAATGAACTCCTAGGAGGGACTGTGACCGAGTCCCCGTTATAACTTTATGATGGACTTGGCGAACGCGTTGTCAAGATTGCCTGCACGATGAAGTTGGGGTCTATAGCGCAGTGTAATTTGGACAGCCCCACTCCACAACTAGGATATTCTGGTCGTGGCAGCAGATAACACCATCCCGTGCGGTGTATGCAAGCAGCCGAATAAACTCGACTCCATTCTGCAAGAACATCCTCTCTCGCCTAACTCCTGCAACGCATTGTCAGCATATGGTAAAGCATAGAGCTCCATCACATTGTCAACGTGGGCTGTGAAATCTGCATCCTGCCGTACTGTTTTTCACAGCTGTCCCTGGTCTGGATTCTTTCCATTCATGTGGGACCGGAAGGATTAATGGACGAAGTAGGCTAACCACAAGTCCGATATTATCAGTTACACATCGGTTGAAAAGTAGCTTGATTGGATGTTTAATTAGATTGGTTCATTGGGTGTCTGACTCGAGAGGAGAAGCCAAGCACGGCTTCGTGCACCCCCCAGACTAAAAATTCTTGTTGATGATCAGCTTCGTGAGACTCCTGGGTCTGTTCGATGATCACTGTCTGCAGGGCAAAACTCCTATGCATTTTGACAACCACACCACCTATTCAAAATCTGAAAATTGCGTAAATTATTCTCTACAGTGCGATGAGAAATCTGTGGGATTTATATTAGCGATTTCTTGGCATCGCATTTGTCGCGCACCTCGTCGATTATCGAATCAACGAAACCTCGATAATTTGAAAAGAATGGACATGAACAGATTCAGTAACTTTTAAGCAATCAAAATTTTCAAAAACGAAGCAATTTTGATGAAGATATCGATCAAAATCTATAGCGGGGTAACGCGGGTATCAAAAATGAAACGAAAAAACGAGACTTAACTGCGATTTCAGTAACGATTTAAAGAAAATCGAGTAGTAGAATAAGACGATGCTGTACATTCACATTGTCTACTTTTTTCTTTATTTAAAATATGATTTGATGGATTTGAAGGAAGAGTCCCTGGGGGGCGCGACAAATGCGATGCCAAGAAATCGCAACCTTTCTGCACACGCTAATACGAGTAGAATAACGCAAGTTCGTGCGCGAGATTGTTACTGGAGGATACCGCACTCCACACGGCGGCATTTTTTGGCATGCAGAGCGCCGTAAACTTGCTATCCGAGAAGATCACGCTCCTCCGTATACACGAGAGACCAAATGGATGGTGAGACAGCTTTACATCACGCTGCAAAGGTGGTCACCCAGGTCGCGTGGCTACACAGGTACCGTGGCTTACCTATGTACTTGAAAAAGGAGGAAGCGAGTTGGTCGAGATCGAAGACGATAAGGAGCACAACACCGCGATCTTTTGCGCCGTGGGAAAGCTCTGCTACGAGTCCATGAAAGTAAAGTCAGGTGACAAAAAGGCGTCCCCGGCCAATCTGGCAGAGGCACAAGCTTGTGTCGCGGTCCTCTTAAAGAGTTGACGCCAGAACAAGTCGCTCACCTCAACGAAACAAGCTCCACAATCTTCCAAGTCGTAACCTCTGCCCGTGACGACGACGTCGTCGAATTTATGCTACCCTATATCGACGCCAAAGGCCTCATGGTCTGAGATACCGGCGGCCGAACAGCCCTTCACTGGTGGGCTACTGATAGTGGCAGCCCCGACATGGTCTCGATGATGTTTGCAAAGACCGATTCCTCGAACCTCGCCTTCAAAAACGAAGGCGACAAGCGAACGCCCCTGCAAATCACCTGCGTGCCTGGCTATACAGATATTGCCCTCCTAATTGCCATGGATACGGACCTCCCCGCCCTCACCACAGTCGACGCCTCCGGCTCTACAGCCCTCCATGTCGCCGTCCGCAATTCTCACCTCGAAATTGTCTGCCACCTCTGCGCTCTCCTTCCTCCCTCCGCGCTTGCCCTCCCAGATCTCGACAACCGAACTCCTCTTCACTACGCCGTCATGACTATCGCTTCGGGGCCTCGCAACGATCAACGATCAACAAACAAACGGTCAACGAATCAAGCAAATGTATATGTTTGGTTGGCCAGCTGGCACTAACAAGCAGCTCAAGGCAACGGAGGCCCAAGCAGCTCATCGGCGCTAAGACTCCCTCTATATAAAGACTGAGCTATTGGAGTGGGTGGATGGAAGGCGGTTCCTGACACGAAGATCTTTTGAGATGAGGGACAGAAACGGGTGGTTGAGCCACCTTGTCGTGAGACTTAAAAGCGGGACACTCTAAAAGTTCCGCACCAAAATTCAAGGCAAAAATCAAGTTGTGTGTCCCGCTTTTAAGTCTTGCGACAAGGCCCGGTGGTGTTGCTTACCAATCCGTAGATATCTCCAAACCTCCATACAAATCTACCTACCTCGAGCATCTTCCGTCGGTAATGAGGGCAGCCAAGTCCCCCGGCAATAGCCCTCAGTCAAAGCTGAAGCGAACGTTGCCGCGCCCCAGCTCTTCAATATTTCGGAAAGTCCTCATGACCGAATCGCTGCGCGCTAGCAAGAGATGATCGAGCTCTTCTTGGCAAAAATCGAGAGCTAGGCGCTGGTGGCTAGGGATGTGGAGGGGAAGACGGTGCTGCATAATGCTTCTGCATAGAAGAACACGATGATGGCAAAGATGTTTGTGGAGTTCTTTAGAGAGAAGGAACTGATGCCTAAGGACGAGGATGGCACGAAGGATATCAGTGAGGCAATGGTGTGGGAGGGTGGTGGGTTAGCGGAGGTCCTGGTTCGATCCGTTGACGGAGGGCGCAGGGGGTTTGGATGCGAAGTTGCGGGAGTTGACGATGTAGCAGCAGCAGATTTGAAGCCAGGAAGATTTAGAGCTCACTTTTTATGGGCAATGGTGCAATATAGCCAGGTATGCAAGTATTTGCGGGTATGGGTATCTCATTCCATTTTTTTTCGCCATACGAAATCCGTGTTTTTCACTCTAGTAATATAGTATACATAGAAGCCGCTGAAATATTTTTTTCTATTCTCTCTACTAGCCTCCGCCCGCCACATCAGTCCCTTCACCCCAAGCGGCCGGGCCTCCTCCCGATATATTCTCCACCTCTGCATTCTTTTCGCCCGCTGCTTCTCTAGTATCCGTCGGCTTTTGGTCAAGATTAAGGTTTGTTGTTGTTCTTCTCTTCATCCTTCTCATGTTCCCCATCGGACTTTCGGCACGATTCACACTCTTCTGACATAAGTGTGCCTTCGATAACAGAGTCGTCAAAATCGTGGCGGAGGAGAGCTCCATCGGCTCCGGTCACCTCCTTATGTGTACATTTGTGTATAAAGTAGGATTCTGATCTGGTGGTGGTGGTGGACTGGCTAGCTAAGATGGCTCCTCAGTTGTTGATTAACAGGGAAACCCGCTGAATGACTTGTATATCACGAAGCACCCGAAATCGATGGCTTGGCTAGTTGGGAGTATCAAACGAGCCCCTCGATCAGCACCCCGTACGCGGCTTTCTGGCAAACCCCAAGAAGTCCGTTGACATGCTCGACCATTCATGATCTAGCTAGCTTGACCGTTGGGCTACCTAGAAGTCGCCCTCATCAAGGGCCTCGTTTGATATCCTCGAACCATTAAGCAACTAAGTGAAGCGTTATACAGTACTCTAAGCCTAAAGACTCGAAAGGACAACTGTTTTACGAAGAGAAAGTGTCCACTAACCTGGTTGCGCTGAAGACGCAGCAGAAGCGAAGGGGAAAGAAGAAGCGGACCGAGTAGGAGAAGTCGTCAACGGCGATGTGACATGCTTTGATGGTGGTAGAGTAGGCATATTAGTGTAGTTCCAGATTTTTGATAGGGCTGGAGACTGATTTAATGTGTACAGTTGTATGTAGATTCAGAGGTGAGTATGACGGCAAAGTTGACTTGTTTGAAACATTCTAGGCACTGAAGATTTCTAGACTACCAACAGACACATTGAACAAGTAGAGGGGCAGCGCAAGCAGTGAAAAGAGCAGGCACTACACGCAAGTGCTCGCTCTGATTGAAACTTGCTCACGTTTCATGGTGAATAGTCTCGGAATGGTTAAGCTCCGGAAGAAAATTTGCTGCTATCAAGGTATATGGAAATTGCTCCTCGATTGCTTGTCGAATCTCACATCGATATGTCGAATGCACCAGCTGGAAGAATCGTCAGGACGACATTTAAAGGTCATGTTAATCTGGATGAACACAATTCTCTTGAAACTGTCTGTACCTCTAAAATCTGTATAAAAAGTTTAGTATTCTCTAAGAGAGGCTTTTGCAATTCCAGGTAGACTTTTGTCGTACCTCGCTTACGAAAGTTAGGGCTTTCAAGATATCACGTGATGGAGTACGCAAAAGTTCGGAAAGGTTCTTGAATCTCGTGTACAAGTGCAAGGAACATCTGAGTCATCACAAAACATTCATCCAATTGTCTTTCAGCAAGTGGGTTAATAAGAACCGAGATTAGCTACAGCAATGTATCTCGCTGCCTCGAGAGATAGTTGATTCCATTGAAGACACCAGAAGAAACAAACAGAAGGAAAGGACTATATGCACATTCGGAAGACATGATGATTAAGACGGTAATCTTAAGCCTGTGACGTGTTACTCTCTCATTTGCAATAGCTCTGTTTAGAACGACGGTCTGAAGTCCTCCTAATCGAGTAGTCTTTCAAAAAATAGAGATAGTCCGGTCGAAATTTAGCCACCGCAATACACCTTGCTTCCTCGAGTACAAAATTTTTTCCCTGGAATAATGGTCACCGACGGTTTCGAGAGACAAGGCACCCGAATATCGAGGCCGAGTTTGTGAAGCTAGTACTGGAATCGAAATTTGAGCCGAGCAACAAGAGCAAGTACTTGGAGCTAGTGTAGCAAACGCCGCCGAGAGTGTCATCGAGTTGATACATGTTGAAGAGAAGCAGCGGAATTTAGCTGTGGCTCTCAAAGCTGCTCTATATATACATTCCTTGTGGGACTTGAACACACAAACTTTACATTTCCCTAGCCTTTTACTAAGAATACCGTACACGAAAACTAAACTGTCGAGACATTCGGAGAGTTCCGTGCAGGAAAGCACACTGCCGCCACGCCCAAAGTCTCATACCATCTCCATGCTCACCTGCGGTAGTTTCTATCACTTTGTACGGGGTCTCTACATCGTATGTCCATCACGACGCAACTCAGATCTCATGGGTCCCTTACAGCATTATGCTTTGTATGCCCAAGCTCGGCTGTGCTCGGCTGGCTTTGGGGATCATCCAATTCGTCCTGATCTTCTATGTATCTAGAGACTTTGGTTACACTTAGCCAAAGATTCTATAATACACAGAGGCACCCCCTCATCGCCAACATGAAGAACGACGATCGGGAATGACTGGGCGAATGTGGGAAGGAAATTCGACACACCAAACCCTGCCACCGGGTTCGAGAAGAGGCCTTTCGGAATGGCTTCTCGTATGGTACTGCCTATGACGGATATTCGACACCTTTGACACGGAGACAAGTCCGGCTTGAGCAAGAGAAAAAGGGCACATGAGAAAAGGTTATGATCGAATAGAAGATCCCCATCTCGGGATCTGGATACTCTGACATGTTCGTTTTCGGTTATCACTACATCAGTTGGCGCTGGCCATAATGAGGAACAAACTTGGAGAAAGCATGGCTGTAGCTTTGATAATAGTGTTCTCGGTAGTCTGCTAGCAACTTGAAATGGAATTTCGTAGCCATCACATTTAACATATTGCTATCCCCCCATTGATCTCTTCCAAGCCCGCAGCTTGTCAGACCTTGAAACCGTCTACTTCAAGAAATCTCGTTGCTCGTACATTTGAGGTCTACGGAGGAACCAGCATTAGTCTTCTCAACCATGTCATTCTCTCCTTCTCAAAGCTTGAATCGTGTTAATCGTTTGGAATATCTGTCATAGGCCGGTCGCTCTGGTTGGTTGAACTTGCCAGGCCGAGCTTAATTTCGTATATAGAAGTAGAAATCTGTGTTCTCTTTCAAATACTCAAGTATTCAAGCTGCCGTGACCATCATATTAATCTCTGTAATAGCTCAAAAACGTACGAGTGTCATCATTTGTAACCCTGCCGTGACCGTTTGATTGGTATTTAAGAGCAGCAATGACCCCCTGCGAGCTTCAAACCCCTTACGTGCATGATATTGACCTTCTGTTCCGCGCCGGTGATCGGCGGCCGCTATGAATCGTTCGTTCGAGAGCCGAATCGTCTCCGTTACGATGGCAGCAGCTGTATGTGCTGACTCGACGGATGGTAGAAGGGGTTGCAACGCGGTAAGGGCGTCCGAAGGTTCATGGTGGGGGTAGTGTCTGTTGTATTGCTCCATCGAGGAAGACATTCCATATAACATCTGTTGATTCGAGATCTGACGACTGAATATTCATTTTTGACGATCTATAGCCAAAAGACTCAGACCGGAGCTGCTGCCATTGATGTTTCTGGCTCAGTGGTGTCGATACCGGAGTCTTTGTGAGCATAGTGTTTAGAAGGTCCTTGTCCATCTGGCGGAAGGAGGGTTTCTGCCGGATGCTCGGTCAATGGTGCCAGTCCGCCATTTTGAAGGTTGTCATGGTTTGGAAATAGCACGTGAGATTCACTCTCGGGATAGCCGCTATGGCTGGATGGACCGCTCGATAGCGAGGAGGAAGCTAGCATCAAATTCGATACCTTGAGTGGTTGGCCCGACTTGTCGATAGCTAAGTCGGTTGGTTGCACGTTCTGTCCTTGGATTGGCCCGGTGTTGAGATAATCGGTCGCAATGGCCGATCCAACCTCTTCTAACAAGTCCTTCGTTTCTTGTTCTTCAAGATACTGCGCCGTCTTTTCCCTGATCTCACCAAGAGCGTTATGATCATCCAATTTGATATTAGACACTCCATGATTAGCGTCGAACCGCTCATACATAATGAGATCTGAGTTCAGATATTGGAATTGTTTCATAAACACTGCCTTTTCTTCCGAATTCACCGCAATTTCGGTCAAGGTCTGTTTTAGGAATACACCTTTTCTGATGATGCCGGGTATCAGGCCTGCAAGCCGATCTCGCTTTCCGGGCTCCACTTCGTCGGCTTTAGCACCAGTACCGATATTGGTGAACCGAACGCGTGAGCAGTCAAGATCACCATGAGGTGAAAATTGTGGAGCCGAAGTCGCAGAAGCAGCCATCGGTCTAGTCGACTTCTTTCGCTCACCACGAGTATAATGAAAATATATGGCAAAAGACGGATTATTGTGCGCCAATCCTCCATCCGCAAAAAATCTGTCCTCGATACTGATGACCGGAAAGAAGGTTGGTGCCGCCGAAGTCGCTCGCGCTGCGTCGCAAACTTTGCACAAGAGGTTGTCCTTGCAAGGCAGGCTGCAGATAAGGACGGCTTTACTTTTTAGCTTAGAGTATTGGGAGGAGGAGCAATGCTCTCTACAAATCACGGCACTAATGATAGATGTGTTAGCGAAACAAGCCTCGTCTTGGGAAGTAGCCATGCTGAAAATATTGCGTGGTAAAATTCTCAGCATCGCGGGGACGTACCAAGCTACCCTATCTGCTTCATGCCCCATCGACATGTTTTCGTCGAGTTGACGATCACGTAGCAATTTCCGGATGCAGTTCCGCAGACATTTTCCTGAATACCTTGCAGGGGCGAGTCCATGGGTTATTCTACCCCTCAAATGCTTTTTCCCGAAAATCACCCTGGAAAGCTCTTCATATTGCGTAATACATTCGTCGACTGTCATTCCCATCTTCCCAAGCATCAGAGCGATCAGCCCTCCGGTGCTCGTTCCAGCCACAAGCTGGAAGACGTGATGCGGATGCAGCTCGCCGGAAGCTGCGCCGAGGCTTGTGAGAGTTTGGTTGATTTGGACCATCAGCGCTTGGAGAATAAGCAATGACGAGAGACCTCGAACCCCTCCTCCATCTATCATCTCATGTTAGTAAAGGTGCAATACTATTACGGACGATGAGGATCAGTTACCTAACGCGAGGACGTTGAGACGCTTGGACCCGGCGTTTAAGTTGTTCATGTCTTCACATTCGTGTATAAAACCGGGGTTACAGTTGGTGGGGGGTTGGAAAAGTTGAGCCAGAGCCGGAACTTTTTTTTTTTGATGCCGGCCCCGGCTCAACTTTCTGCATATGCTAACCATGAGTTCAAAATTATTCCAACCCCGACTCAGCTTTCTGCATATGCTAATCATGAGCTCAAGAATTGATGTTATATAGCTAAAGTAGCTAGAAGATAAACAGCAAGAGCGAAGTATTGAAGCTGTGCATATGCACAGCTTGAACGAAGCATCGAGAAAACAGCACAATCACAAGACGAGCGAAGATTATTCTACATATGCTAAGCATATGCACAAAACATGCAAAATCATGAACTCAACTTGTGACATGCTCATCATCAGATCTTTCTCGTGCGTTTTTTTCTTCATTCTCATCATTCTGCTCATGATTTGCACTATCACTTTTCTCATCGTCTTAGTATATGCGCGGCATATGCGTTTGTTATCTCATCAGCTCGATTTTGAGCGTTGATGCTTTCGTCGTTCATCGATGTTTCTTTGTGCTCAGTTGATGCTGCGCATATGCATCGACGAGGCTTTGATGACCAGATGTGAATTTTATTGTGGCCTCGCTTAATGCTCTTGGCATATGCTTCGCATAGGGCCCGGAGCTTTTCCAACCCCACGCCAGATCTTGGATGTGCGGGGCATATGCCAATTTTAAAGTCCAATCCGACGCCAAGAATTTTTTCCGACTCCGGCTCAACTTTTCCAACCCCTCGGCCAGCTGTAACCCGTATAAAACCCGAGCTACGGCACGCTCCTGAGAATGCTAGGAGCGAAGCAATCAGGCTGAGAACAGAGTATGCCTTATTGCTTATGGACAGCCAATGGCCGCAGATTCCGATTTCGATGAATTGCTTCCACTAGTCACCGAGGTTGAACAGCAAAACAGACGAACCGAAGAGTATCCTAACGTTTGAAATTCACCACAAACAATCCACGGAGGCGGGGAGTAAATATATATGTAGAGTCGATAGAAAGACAATCGGACAGATAATGACGTTCTGGCGTGAAGGGCATGTTGTCGCTTGTGCGAAATGACGAGCGGTGTGACTTTTGTTGAACTACGCTCAGCCTTGCCTTGAAGAGTTCTCTGAGCCGCCAGTTCTGGTCCTGTGCAGGCTAACAATTGATGATGGGGAGGGGGGGTGGGGGGAACTCGCAAATGGCTTCCAGTCTGCCTAAGACGCACACACTCTGCAAAGCCTAAAATCTCATTCGGCCTATCATGGAAAAAGGCCGATATTCATCTACCGGAGCGATTGTAGGAAAGCCGGTGGCCCATGCGGCATCAGCCTCCCCTCTGGATTGGAGCAATCCGCGGCTCCATGAGAAAGAGTGGAACATAACCGTCGGCAAAGTGCATTGTTAAGGTATGAGGGTCAAAAGGAGCATATGTGCATGTATTTGTATATGGTTGAAATACAGTAGGAAGAAGCTACGAAGATAGGAAGGAGGTGAAAAGCCCTGAAGGGCTCAGAGCGGAGATTACTAACCACAGGGGTAGCAGTATTCTATGTACTGTTCCCTCTCATGGAAAAAGAAGATAACAAAAACATCAATGCGAGAAACATTGATATTGTGGAAGCTTCGCCCGTTGGGGAGACCTGTCGGTGGCTGGTCAAATTCGAGATTGAGTCAGCCGGAGATGCCTTTCGAGAGTAACTCCGTAACACGATACTAATGTCGGTTCATGCGTCAGCTCTTGCAGCGCCCCTAGTCAGCTAACATCAAGCCTTTTGCGGTATCTGGTGCCCCCTACTGGTATGCGCGAGTCAATCTCATGATCGAAACTGGCAGTCTTGTTCCGAATTTAGAATTACTCGTTGCCTATCAATTGCCTCGCGAGCGTGGAAAGGCTGCAATCCGCCTGACAGAAGCATGGTGGGGGGATGGCGGTCGTGGCGGTCCATCGGGAATCAGGATGCTGCTCGCGTTATATACTTGGTAGGTCAAATATGTTTTGCAACCACCACAACCTCCGCGCCCCGGGCTTTTGGGGGTTGCCCAAAACAATTGGGTGAGGTGATCAACCGATATCGGTGGCGGTGTTGAGGCTGACGTCAATGGGGCGCCAAGAAGGCGCAGTCATTAAACGAGACTCAGTCATGCACTGCAGAGTGAGTTGCGACATCATATGCAGCACCTGGCTCGTGTCACCGTCACCCTGAAAGGTTACAGACTATGTTCGTCCAGCCGCGTCCTACTACTGCGCAAGTAGGATCGAGTCATGTATAAGAAGAAGTCGACCGCCCAACGCCATCTAGTCACGGTCTTCAAACACATTTCGATATTCCACTTAACTTCGCTTCGAAGCAGACGAAACAAGAACCACCTCTGCAGTACATGGCCAAGTTGCCAAAGCCTACGAAGCCTCTGAAAATCCTGACCATCGATGGTGGCGGACTTCAGGGCATTTCAACCCTACTCATCCTCCACAAATTGCTCAAAGCAATCGCCCGGAACAACGGATTTCCAGACAGCAAACCTCGGCCCTGCGATGTCTTCGATGTCACTGCGGGCATCGGCCCAGGTGGCTGGCTGGCCTTGCTGCTCGGCCGCTTCCAAATGGACGTGTCAGCCGCCTTAGCCGAGTGGTACAACCTGATCGACTGCATCGCACCCAGATCCAAGGCAGAGGAATTTCGCATGCGCCTGATGCAGCACAGTTATTTCGATACCGATCGCTTGGTGGAGCAGATTGACCAACTCACCGAATTCTACGAGACCGACAAGCATATGTTCTTCACGCCACCAAATGGCACCCGTTGCAAACATGTATTCGTCTCCGCCCTGAAGACTGACTCAAAGGATACGCACCTCGGATACAATCTTTTTCGGACCTACGATTGTCCAGAAGGTTCCAAAGTACTGGACGGGCCGTCGGATCCTCGCAAGTACAAGCTCTCGCACGCTTTTGGGGTCACAGGAGCGGCCAAGTACTTCACACCTCCCTGGAAGGAGACTTCAGCCAAGAATGGCAAATCGAAGTTTCTGGATATCCAGTTTCCGAGTCCTCACAACATCACGGAACTTGCGTTGGACGAAATGTGGGGGATCTATGGCACAGATGTGGAGATTTCCGTCGTAGTCAACATTGGACCTGGAATCCCTAATGCTTCTGACTGCAGGAATATTGCGAGAAGGTTCTCCTGGGGCAGCAAAGCAGCAACGACAAGCCCCGCGCTCCCGAAATGGAGAAAGTTGTCTGGTGCTAAGGAGATCACCACCGACCCCAAAAGAGTTCCGTCCCATGACTACGAGCCGACAGACGAAATGCCCCCTCGGGTCAAATTCGATCAAGAGCTACCAACTCTTGCAGGCGACACGGAGAGGAAGACGCCCATCGCTCGTCATACCACTTTTGGCTCCGAACAAAATGTTGGCATTGAAGAAAAGCTAAGAAGAGATGAAAACAAGATCGAGGTCGACATCAGAAGGAAACTTCGGAACGTCTACCAAAAGAATACTCCGCCGTACTATCGACTGGCGCCCGAAAAATCCGCCCCTGGGACTGCTCAAAACGACACTTCCTCCCCCAAAGCATCGTTTGATGCTACAATGCAGTATCTTCATATCCGCCACGTAGAGGTCGACATAGAGGAAGTAAGCCAGCGTGTCCTTTTAGAAATTCCTGTGCTAGCCGGATAACATTCATTGCTAGCGAAATGAACACGTGCCAAACCAACGACCTTCTAACGCTATGTATGTTGGCTGTTTTGGCGCATTTATTTTGCGATTTCTTCTTATAGTTCTATACTATAATCATATAAAACGCCAGAAGACATTTTCCACTTTTCTTAGGTCGGTAACCTGCGAAGTTATGGCCCGCGTCATTTGATAGCAACCAACTGCGGCGCTTTCCAAAAGAGGCCAAGGAGGGAGCTGATCAGATGCTCGGGCCTTGTGAGGCACACACACGAGGTAGGATCCTTTAAAAGGCTCAGCGAATCCTGAAACTGCTGAAACCGACAAGACCTTATTTATAGGAACCGGTTAGGAGTGAACCGTCGTATTTCAAACAAATGATACGTGATTGTGAGTTCTCGTGATTCTAGCTGACTAGGGATCTTGAAAACTTTGCCACAGATAGGATGACTGTATCCTCGTTCTTGGGGACCTCCGATTCAAAGAACAAAGCCCGAATGCGGCTAGAAGCAGACGGCAGGGAACACCCGTTCTCCCTGCTCCGCAAGCTCTGTTGGGTCCTGGCAAATAGGGCGTAGACTCGCAAAAGGCTATAAGACATGCCTAAAGCGTTATACGTATGTCGTGCCTTACGACGAGACAGATTGCTGCCTCAAACCTTCAATTAGTTGACTCCATCGCACACGGCGAGCAGGCACGATGCCGAGCACAGCGTGTACACAAACAAGGCAGACCGGCTCGCGTAGAAAGGGATGAGCGACCGGTGGCTGTTCCAAAGTGCAGATGACACCATGTAGTTTCATCACTACATGTTCCATGACAGCCTCCACAAAGAATTGCGTGGGTCCAGAAGACTTTTGAGCTTGCACAACGCCTTTGGAGCAATGTGTTTCTAGAGATACGTGACTTGGTACTCCTTTACGTAGTACTAAGCTTTAAGTACTTCTATGAGGGTGTCCCGTATGAACCGATGTCATCGGTAAAGCTTGGTGTACATAATTAATTCTAAATACAAGACGTAGCACAAAGACTGAAAAAAAGGAGAAATGACAACTTCCCTCTCCCGTCTACAGTGCGCCTTTTAACCTTTGAGTCCCAACTCTGCCGAGGCAGACAACCGATTTGACTTTGATGCCTAGCAGCCGGAGCCTGCCTGCGCTATTATCGCATCCATCACGGGAGATGAGGGAGTGAGTATGATCTGTTGACGCTGTTGGTTAGTTCTGGAAAACCCCGGAGTTGTGGAAAGGTTTGAACTTACCCATAGGGGCCGGCATGACGACGATAAACAATAAGAGTGGTGCGAAACCGACGCGGAGGTTGCGGGTGGTGCATTTCTGGTGTAAAGTGACTACAGTAGAAGCTTCGCTATGCTTGTGTGAAGGTGTTATTTTTCATATGAGAGTCGAGGATGTTGCAAGGAGAATAGACTGCTGGGAGATCGTCGCCATACTTATTTATACGTTCCCTGGCAAAATGTGCTTAGAAAGCCTGGAATCAACACCGAGCGAGACCCTGCTGACTATAACTGAATACTGATCTCTCTTCTGACCCGAAGCTCTTATCAAACTGGGACTCCACACCGAGCGAGCCCAAATAAGGTCGTCGGTCCCACGCTATTTCCAAAAGCAAGCCCATGCACCACTACTATCCGGAGAGCGTTGGAGAACATCGTGAAAGATTCCCGCAGACTCCAGTTCTGCCGATGCTGGAATCCTTCAAATCTCAATACGCTGCGAGGCACTTGGACCCTACGTAAAGTTAGATAAAATCTGTCCATCTGCGGTCCCATGCCGGATTTGCCCTATCCTCCGTACAATACACCGTCGTTGAAGTCCTTCTCTTCCACCGTGGACGAAGCTTGATGAATCCAGGCTTTCAACCTCATGGAGCCATCGGCATTACTTCTCATCTCTTGTGATCCTTCGCTAGTGGAGCTGCAACTATCAACAGACGTCCCGTCATCCTCCGAGTCATTATCATATATGGTAAGCAGCCACGGATCCTTGTATGCATCTTCCGGAGGGCTACCCTCTCCATTATCCAGGACCCACCGAAACGAAGCTATCGTAGCATCAATGGACGTGTCTTCGTTGTCAAGGACTCGCAGGTCGTGGAAAAGCTCTCGTTCGGGAAGGGGGTTCGGAAAGACATGTGGAGTCACCAAGTCTCTTCCCATGTTGGCGTCAAATTTGCATCCGTCCTTAAAGCACCACGTCGAGCCCTTGTATGCAATAGTATGTCTGTCGCAATCTTTATGGACTTGTACTCTAAGCGGGCAATTCTTCAATAAAGCGTAACCCGGAGGCTCCCAAGGCGTGAAAGGGCCAATCCCATAGTGCAGGTCATCATCAACAATTGGAGGAAGCTTCCGAAGTCGCCAGCAGTCACTGCGCCGGATATATGCTTTCGAAGAATACATCTCGTAGTATCTACCTTCCCCCGCAATGTCCATAAACGACTGTGGTACTCCAGTCCAAACATACGCATGTGATTCCAGAGGCGGTTGACCAGTGCTGACTTGACCCAAAATTTTGGACGTTAGGCCGCTGATTGCAGCACCTATCGACAGGAATGCAATGTTTGGGGCGCGTCGGGCGCAGATTAAAGCTATGACCTCCGCGTATTGTCCTGGAGCATCTTGGATACCACTCATTTCATTTAGATCCCACAGAGGCTGTAGCCAAGGACTGACAAGATTGCTGGGTACGAGAGGGTTCCAGAAAACTCCACATAGGCTCGAATTGATGACATCGCCTCCGCAGCTCAGTGTAATGTAGTAAGGCAAGTCGTTGAACAATTGATCCAAGTCCTCGCTGCACAGTTTTACTGACAGAAATCCGGAGTTGCGTGTTCTAGGACAAGGAAGGGTTGAATCTAGGTTGAGGTAGTTATGTGTAGGAAGTAGCAGTGCCGTTGCGAGTGCCGCATGAAGCTGGTGATGGCTCACGCCGTGTCGATTGCAGAGGCCGATCAGGCTCTGCAATGCCTCATGCGAGTTCAGAGGCGTTTGGCCGCTCGTTCCCAGGTTTCTGCGGCCTTCCCCGCACTGTATGCTGAACGGAGACCCGGGCGCCACCAGAGAAATTTCCCATGGGGCGTGATGGCTGTACGTGTTTTCCTGGAGAGCGACCCAAAAGCCCCTACCTGGAGCCAGAACAGCCGTAAACCACCGCACAGTTCGGGAGTCCACATCGCCGACGTCCACTGGAAAGCTAGAGACAATTTCATCGCCATGATATAGAGGGGCTGTGGTCCTTGTATAGACCATCTGTGATCCACTCCGGCCCTGCAACTCCATCAAACGAGCAGATAATATGTATGACCAGGCCAGAACCAGTATTGCGAGAAGATTCGGCTGGTCATTCCCTTCCAATTCAGTCCATGCGCGGAAGCTGTTACCGCGTAAAGTCACCTTAGTCGGAGCCCGTATCAGCAAGCGCAACTGAACTGGAGGAATCTGAATGGGTTTTCCACTAGCTTCGCAATTCTTAGATCCCGTGATGTGCCATTTTGACTCCAAGGGAAATGATTCCATCAGACCGTAGCTCGTACGATCAGGTATTGGGGGTACTCTGCCTAACATGTTCCGAAGCTCGAACCGTTCCAAATTGAGGCCGCTCTTGAGTTCATGAAGAGCTGCATCCGCCTCACGGTTCCAGTATCGCCTTGCGCTAGAATAGGACTCGTCAACTTCGGCAGAGGTAGGTTGTAAAGGCTGTTTAAAGATTCCAGTCAACATTAGTACTAGGCTGCAGATACAACTTACCTGGTGTTCTGGCCTATCAGAGCTGTATACCATTGCGAAGATTAATGCGAGAGTATGTGGTTATTGTTGCGGTACCAATGGGCTTTTCGAAGATATCAGCAATGAAATGAGTTGCGTTTACTATTGCCTCAGGACCCCAGACGTGGCTAAGCCTTCGGGTTAACCTCTTCCCCTAAGTCCCTTTGGGTTAGCGACCCTCTGGATGACTTCGCAGCCTACAGGTAACAACGTCTGAGGACCTTACGTTAAAAATCATCAACTTTCGTCTTTCAGACACGATCATCAACGCCCTTAAACCGTCGTTAATCCTGCCATACCAGGTATACGGCCACTTTACCTGTTAGGGTACTAGGGAGCCACGGGAGATGACTAACCAGGCCAATGGGGAGCTGGAGATCAATATGCAGATTGCCTAGCGCGGGGTAAAGGAAAATAGGGGCTTCTCCGCAAGAATCCCCAATTGCTTCAAAAATCAACAAAACTCCCTCCCCTTCTCTGTGTATGTCTCCCCCCTCTGTTTTGCAGGCTGATAGCCCCGTATACTGTTCAGAAGTGCATCTGTAGCTGGTTTGAACAGTACGTTTTCGTGGTTGCTTTGACTGACCATTGCCAGTCACCTCGCTCAGGGCCTTACGTTTAACCCCTTTACCAGCTCCTGAAGTGAACCTTTGACTGCTTTACAGGGGGTGCAGCAGGCTGGTTTAATGAGCTGAATCCAACGATGTTCCTGAGCTGAAGGTGGGATCGATGGATTCGCATTGCTGAAGTCGTAGGGTCGTTTACGAATCGATCCAGCTGGATTTCGCATCAGCGAAGTAGCCACCTCCTTCTGAAATTGAGCGCGTGTCATTTTGCTTGTAGAATAACTGAGCTTGTAAAGAATGTAGGCATTCAGAATGTTGTAGGAAGCTGAGGTGAATGTAAACAATGCAGTAGACAAATATTTTGGTGGGGTGCCTAGTTAGGCTTAGCGCCGTTAATCCTGGTATGGCAGGATTAACGACTGTTTAAGGGATTCTTTCGATATCAACAACTGCAATCAATACCAGTATTACTGAGTTCGAGGCATAAAGTATATATGTATATATATTATATACACCCCGAACTTAGGATTGAGAACTGCCGTTTTCGATCGGGAAAGGAAGCAAATCCGCTTTGAAGGGAGTATCGAGGAAGCAGGAGGAAGCACAGAGGGAGCACACAGGGAGCAGGAGAAGCACGAAGGAAGGAGCCTGTTCTGGCTCCTCGTACTGCTGCCCGGCTCAGCCTTCTGCTGCCTAGACTCAGAGTGAGCAGTATTCTTTGCGATCAGAGAGAATTGTTGAAGAACGAGATCATATAAGACATTTTGATATGTAGATTGAAGCTTGATAGAAGTCTATATTATCTAGAAGCGAGCAGATAAAACTTCACTAGCGAATCTCAGTTCTATCAGCTCTTTGAAGGCGAAGATTACCATCTCCTCTATTTCCAACAGAGGTTGTTATTTTCGACCTGGGCTGCTGCTAGACCGCTGTCTAGACACGAGTTTCTGCTTACTATGTATCATGCCAATGAATGAGAGATTGCGATCAAAGTTCAAAACTATCTTACTCGACATGATCACAAGAAATTTAGGCCCCTTTCACTTCTCGCCTTGAGAGCAGCGGCTGCTTTGAGGAGAGCTGAAGTTTGAGCGGCTTCGAGCTGAGGTGAGCTCCCGGGGTGAAGCACGCTGGCACGGCTGGGGCCTGAGATCCCTGCACTGCCCCGCGGCACGGCCCGGAAGCTTTCTTCAGTTACGCTAATGCAAGCCACCAGCTAGGGGACTTTTAGTGTTTCTCTTCCAGTTGCCATAGTAAATCGCGAAGATTATCGATCAATCTCGCTGTCGCCAAATTGTGAAGGCATGAAGATGGAGTCAAAAGTTCAACAGATTTTTGTATAACATCAATTCTAACGCCACCCCCCCAAACCAATCCCCCACCCACCTCTAGTGATGCCGCCGCCGTTCTTTGGGCGAAGCTCCGGGCAGTAGATGTGAGAGTCAGCTTCCTCAAGCGGTCTTCAGTGGTCATGAGCAGGTTGCCCTCCTTCAAATACTCCTTTGCCTCATCGAGCTCATCGTCGTCGTTTTTATCTAAGCCTTCGCTTGCTAGCCAATTAACGTAGGCCTTGTTCCGCTGATCGGCAAGTTCCTCAGCAGCCCGCTTCGCCTTCCTCTTCTGTATAGCTTCGTCTTCCTTTGACTTCTGAAGCGTAGTCGTTGCTTCTTTCATCCTCTGTCGTGGAATAGAGTCATTATCACTATCTTTCCATGCTTTTGACCGTCAGAATCGACATCAAAAAATTGAGGATCTCAACTCGCTGGCGTCAATCCGCCCAGAAGGCTTATGAAACCGGAATTGTGAGGGCGATGGGATTGAAGGAGACGGCGACAGCGGAGTCAGCACAGTTCGAAGCGGAGGAAGTGACGATGTTGACAGTGAGGTGCTATAGTGGTTATGGTGGTTAGCGACAGGAAGATCCAAATAAAGAAGCAATATATAGGAGAAGCCCCAGGCCTCCCCTGTGTAGTGCCTCTTGGCTTGCATTAGCGTAGCTGAAGTATAGAACTAAAAGGTACCGGCATTGCAGGGACGCAGCAGTGGGAGCCTGAAATGGCTCCATCGATTGGCTTGAGCTGCCCTCACTGTTGCTCAATACATTTAGCTCCGTGTGCTGCCTGGAAATCGCCACTGCCCATTAGAAAATAAGAGCGAGAAAGAGATAGCCCATATAGACCTATAGCGTTCGTGCACAGTCCTTGGCCCCGCATATCGGAGGCCGTTATCTCTACTTATTCGCTCAACTCATCCTCTTTCCTATTCTACTTGCTTTCTTACTTTTGCTCCACACTATTCTTATTCCTCTACTGACTGATCTCAACTGTAAATCCATGGTTAGCAGGGTAGTCCACAACGCGCTCGCGGCCTTCGTCGCCGATCGTGATTGGGCGCAATTCCATACTCCAGAGAACCTCGCGAAGAGCGTTGCGATCGAGGCCGGCGAACTACTCGAGTGCTTTCAGTGGGGTGCTGAAGCTGACCCAAGCCGCTTACGCGAGGAACTGGCCGACGTACTGACGTACTGTCTGCTTCTCGCCGATCGCATCGGTGCTGATCCGGAGCAGATTGTGCTGGAGAAGCTCGAGATCACGCGCAAGAAGTATTCGGTTGACAAGGCCCGAGGGAGTAGCAAGAAGTACGATGAGCTCCAAGATCGCACGGCTTGAATTCTCCAAACCCACAGTCACGACGTGGAAGTTTCACGACGAGAAACATGGTAACTGGCCTGTTGTGTATATCTTGGACGACGGCCGCGACGCCGTACAGAGCAATCCGAACAGACTGAGGGATATCTACGTTGGCGAATCGCTCAACGCAGCGGGCCGACTGCGCCAGCACCTGGAAACACCGGCGAAGCAGCATCTCAAGTATATTCGCGTCATCATCGATGAAAGATTCAACAAGTCGATCTGCCTCGATTTGAAGTCCTACCTCATCAAAATGCTGGCCGGCGACGGTGCCAACCGAATGCTCAACCGCAATAACGGGATCACGGAGTCCAAGTACTACCAACGAGAGGTGTATCGCGAGAGGTTCCGAAGTATCGTCGAACGACTCAAGGACGATGACATCTTCACGCGAAGTATCCCCGAGATCGAGAACAGCGATCTCTTCAAGTTGTCACCCTTCAAAGCGCTGACGGAAGATCAAGCGAACTCTGTAGAGGAAATCGTCAAGGGGTTCCTCATCGATGTCGAGAGGGGCGCCGAAAGCACAATTGTGATTCAAGGCGATCCGGGCACGGGCAAGACAGTTGTTGCCATATATATGATGAAGTTACTCGTCGACATCAAGACACTCGCTTCGCTCGAAGATCTGAACAGCAACTCGCGATTCTCCAGCTTCTTTACCGAAGGCAATCAGAGCCTACTGCATGGTCTCCGCATCGGTCTGGTCGTGCCGCAGCAATCGTTACGAGATTCCATCAAGAAGGTTTCAGAAAGACGCCAGGGCTTGACCGGTCAATGATCATGACACCCTTCGACGTAGAACAAGCAGATGAAACTTTCGATCTGCTATTGGTCGACGAGACTCATCGGCTCAATCAGCGTGCTAGCCAACCATCGGGAGTGCTTAACGCCAAGTTTGCTGCCATCACAAGAACACTCTTTGGCAGCGACGACACTAGCAAGACTCAACTCGATTGAATACGAGCGAAGAGCCGGCATCAAATCTTCCTTTTGAACGCAGCGCAGAGTGTTCGACCAGCCGATCTGCCGTCGGGACTGCTGTCGAATCTTGTAGCGGACACTCGTGCGTCTAGGCGGTATTTCCAGCTTCAAACTCAGATGCGTGTTCAGGCGGAATCGGACTTTGTGTCTTATATTCGCTGAATTCTCGATCCTCGTCCTCTCTCGGCTCCACGGGTGAGACAAGACTTTGGGGAATACGACTTCCGCGCATTCAACAGCGTTGCAGAGATGCGAGACGAGATTTTCCGGCGCGATGCCGAAGTGAGCCTTTCTCGCATGGTCGCTGACTACGCTTGGGAGTGAAGAACTAGAAGGGACAACAACGCGTTTGATATCGAAATTGGCCAGACGCGGCTCCGCTGAAACAGCACCCCCACCGATTGAATCTCTTCAAGCAATGCGCTCGAGAAAGTGAGGTCAATCCATACGGTCCAGGGGTACGACCTGAACTACGTTGACGTCATTATTGATCTTGACCTACGATTCAACCCCCAGCAAAGGCGCCTTTTCATTGATCGCGACTCGTACTTTGACAAAAAGGGCAAGGAGAACAACCCGGGTCTTGGCAAACGCTACTCGGACAACGACCTGTTGCGGTTCATCACGCAGATCTATGCCGTCATCATGACTCGCGGGATCCGCGGAACGTACGTCTATGCGTGTGATCCCGACTTGAGAAAGTATCTCAAAGTTTTCATCCCTGTTGGTTCCTGAAGGCCTGCGTGCGTTGATTCTTATATTTATCAGAAAGCACATAATTCGTTTTATGTCCTAAAAAGGTCAGGCAATGACAGCTTCAAGTACAGCTGACCTATGATGCTCCAATCTCCACAGCGTTGGTATCAAATTTCTGCTATCACTACCACCACTGCAGTACAATCAGTCCTTTTAGGTTATACACGTTGAGGCTTATCGCGCTCTGTTCTTCACACTTCGACTGTCCTCGCAGAGTATATAATTCTGAGTAGATTACTTCCGTCTGATTGAATCAATGGTAAAATCAGAGGCTTAGCCCGTTATAGAATCACTCAAATTATTATTTCAGCTAAAGAATTTCACGTACAAGCTGAATTCTTACAGGCAAAGCAAACGAGACAACTCTGAGCATCACGCTTGATGTTGATCACAGCGTCTCGCACATAACGAAGGGTCGACGTTGTACGATGTTGGCGTCGTTTCTCCATGAAATATCACGCTAGGTCAGTAACTTGCTGCTTAAAGTACATCGACATCGACAGACCTCAAGTATAGAATGAATCTTCCATAAAGTCATCAAGTCAAGCCTTCAAGTCTTTGAACTTTGCACGATCTCACAGTGACCGATTATTAACGAGATATCTAAGAACCGTGCGGTCCTTCACCAAGCAATATGCCCACCAAAAGAAGTGTATGCCCATCAAAGATTCATCAACCTTCGTCGCAGCTTTTGATAGTGCTCAAAGACCTACGATTTAGCGTTCGAACCCTGGATAGATGCCAGAAGACGGCCTCTGCAAACCTAAGAATGAGACGAAGCAAGCAACGAACAACGGCGGTACACGTGGGCGAACAGCCAAGATGGCCACCATTTCGGAAATTTGAAGATGTTGACATGAGAACTAGCAAATAGTACTCGCCTCACAGCCCGTCAAAGAAGCAATCCAGTTGTCACATGCAGCAAGAAGTTCGAGCCCAAACGCGAGAGCGAGAACGCCTAGTACTAGAGGCAGCCGTTGCTGTTCGACGAAATCGAAGTAGATCTCGATAGTGGGAAGGAGGATACGTCGAAAAGAAAGGGTCTTGTTGCCCGGTTGAGAGAGGGCGAAGGAGTGGTACTTCTTGAGCGAAATATGAGCTGATGGTTTAGAAAAGTGAGAAATCTATCGACTCTCTCATTAAAATATTTCAGTGCATGACATCTAAACCGTGAATTTCTTCTGTCGATGTAGATTTACGAAAATCTCAAATACCGAACATGCTTGTGAGATTCTTAGATCAAGAGAATAGAAGCTCTGCTGCGATGCAAAAGAATTGATCGATTCGTCACGATTGTCGTTACGAACGACAGGTAGTCTAGTGTTTGATGAGGTGAAATATCTTGTATAGATGGAACATTTGCACTAGGAATCTTCCTCCCTCGATCATACCTTTAACATCTCAAATAACCTAGCCGAATTTCCTAAACTCATAATTTCTCATTCAAGGCATTCTCGTTCAATCTCGATGCAAAATTCTGGCACCTGGAAGATCATGGTGTAGAAATCTCAGCGTCTTTCTCTAGTGATATGGTGCATATTCTTCGCCGAAAACTCTTGCATGGCTGTCGTGTCTTCGACTTGCAAACCCAGCGTAAAGAATTCACTCTCGAAAGCTCGTGTTGTGATCAGGCTACCTTTTCCCCTATCCTATGCGCCGTGCTGTCTGGGAGTTCGAATCCTGGTGCTCTCTAGTCGTCTTCTTGGATCGGGCAGAGGTGGGGAAGGACTCAGGTTGAATGAATACTGAGGGAGAGTTGTTATTCGATAGAGGTGATACCCCGAATCAACTATTGCCTCCATATATTCGTGTCCTCTTCTAGCATATCATAATCTTGGGTCTGCAGCCAGGATTGAGGGAGCTGGATGTCGGACTGATGGGGCGTAGAGTTGTAGCTCCATTGGACGGTGTCAAGTTGCGGTTGCTGGTCTTCGTAGTAAGGGAAGGATGCCATTGGATATTGAGAGACTTCGCTATGATTTTGGCTTGTGTGACTCCAGGTCCAAGGGTCAAGGATCGCGTCCACCGTAAATCTTGGTTGGACTGGTAGGAATGCAGTGTTTAAGGATGTTTGGGAGTATTCGTCTTGTGAAAGCTCGGTCACAAAGCCCGTGGTCGACGGTTCGGACTGCCAAATCTCTGTTGATTCAAGGGGAACCTGAAAAGGTGGATAAACGAATTGAGTATTCTCAAAGTGTTGATAGTCTATTTGTTCCTGAGCGAATGTAGAAGGCTCAAGATAGCTGTGAATCTCTGCGTTCGAGTTCTGGCCTTGGTCGTAGCTTTGGCGTTCTTCCTCAAACTCTGTAAAATCTTCTCCTTCTTGCTCCGCTTCAGAATCATCGGACGTTTCATCAGAGACAGCTGAAGCTTCTTCCCAATCAGAGTCCAGTTCCCAATTGCCCTGTTTACCACGTATTTGTCCTCCAGCATCCAGATAAGCTTGACGGAATGCAGCTGCGTCGTAACCACAAGCCGTCAGCGCTTCTTCCCAGATATTGCCCCTATTTCCACCTCTGATGGTTTCCCAAGAGAATTCCCCTCCCCTCTCTACTGGTGTTTGATATGCGTAACTTGTAATACTTTCCCCAAAATAATCCACAGCATGAACATCCGCGCCAGCGTTAATTAAGAGTATGAGCTCGTCAAAACAAGTATGAAGCTCCGAGGATT
>JAABUS010002990.1_pt1 | contig 29199 bp, 26 predicted proteins | sample 5560161 | NCBI WGS metagenome assembly JAABUS01 (sample SAMN10711885, study PRJNA513376) | rock metagenome | isolation source: Antarctica rocks | place: Antarctica: Victoria Land, Trio Nunatak nord | collected 2016-01-04
GTTGGTGATCGGCCTTGTGGTATCCAAACGATGTATAATAGCGGCCAGGTCAAGGGCAATACCAGTTGCGCTGCTGTCTGTTTGTTCCGGTATTTCATTGCCGATGCTCCACATAATTACGCTTGGATGGTTACGGTCGCGCAAAACCTGGTCTTGCAAATCTTGTTTGTGCCAATCGTCAAAATAAAGGTGGTAATCGTATTTTACTTTTTGTTTTCGCCAAACATCAAATGCTTCGTCCATCACTAAAAAACCCATCTTATCGCACAGATCCAGCAGTTCCGGTGCAGGCGGATTGTGCGAAGTCCGGATTCCGTTCACGCCCATTCCTTTCAATATTTCCAGCTGCCTTTCCAAAGCTCTTGTATTGATCGCGGCACCCAAACTTCCCAAATCATGGTGATCGCAAACGCCCAAAATTTTCATTGGTTTTCCGTTGAGGGAAAAACCTTTATCCGCATCAAAGTTAAAATAGCGGATCCCAACGTTGGTTTCATAAGTATCAGAAACTGAATGGTCATCTGTAACTTTGGATACCAACTTATACAAGTATGGCTTCTCTACCGACCACAAGTTTGGATTATTCAGCACAAAATTTTGTGATACTTCTTTTACCGTATCTTTTATGCTGATACCGGTTGTAGTTTTGATCAATACAATTTTGCCGGCCGCATCATACAACACAGAAGTTAAAGTTGCATTTTGTAATTTACCGCTGAAATTTCTGATGTTTGTTTTAACTTGGATACTGGCAGATTGTGCGCTAACTTTTGGCGTTGTAACAAAAGTCCCCCAATGATCTACAGCCAATTTTGGATTTGTGACCAGCCAAACATTCCGATAAATCCCGGAGCCGGAATACCAGCGCGAATTGGGTTGAACCGAATTATCAGCCTTGACTGCAATCACATTCTTTTTGTTGCCATAAAACAAGTACGGCGTTAAATTATAGCGAAAAGAAATGTAACCGTTTGGCCGAAAACCCAGCAAATGCCCGTTGATCCAAACCTGGCTTTTTTGGTAAACGCCATCAAAATCAATAGAAATTATTTTTCCTTTGGAGGTTTTGGGCAAAGTAAAAGTTTTGCGGTACCAGCCGGTTCCGCCGGGCAGTGCGCCGCCTTCTGGCTTGGCCGGATTGTCTTTGCTAAATTGTCCTTCAATGCTCCAATCATGCGGCAGGTTGAGCTTTCTCCAGCCGGAATCATTAAAATCCAAGTTTTTGGCCGTTGGGACATCACCCAGATTAAAAGTCCAGTTTTGATCAAAATCCTGAATATTTTTAGGTTGCGCAACTGCAGAAAAACTTAGGGCAAGGCAAATGGCGGCGGTATATAAATAATGTTTTTTCATAAAAATCAGCAGGTTTATTTTGAGGCCATAAACACGGGCAAGATACTTGGTTCTAAATCGAATTAGAAATTGACTTTGAACGAATGCTTCTTTTATCACCTAAAAAATAGTATGCTAAAAGAAGCATTGCGCTAATTTGAAATTACACCAAAACTATCAAACAAAAAAGCCTGCTTATCTTGTTGACAGGCAGGCTTTTGGGTTAATAAAGAAATGCTGTAAGTCAGTTCTTTACTGGTGGATGCTTCTTTTATCCGCCTAAAATCAATAACCCGGATTTTGTGTGTACAAGCCCGGCGCAGCATCCAATTGTGGTTGCGGCCCCTTAGTTTTGTTTTGTGCCGAAATTGATCCTGATTTTAATACCATAAAAGAAGTATGAAAAAACTGCAAGTCCGAACCGGGAATCAACCATTTCCCAAAGCTATAATACGGTCAAATTCTTCCGCTTTCAAAGGCATTACAGATAGCCTTCCCTGCCGCACCAAACTGATATTTTGCAACTGCTCATCAGCTTTTATTTGTTCCAACGTAACTGCTTTATCCAAGCTTTGTACCGGTTCCAAATCAACCACCACCCAATTCGGATCACTTGTAGTTGGGTCCTGATAAAATTCTGCCACAACTTTTGCAATCCCGACTACACATTTACCTTCATTGCTGTGATAAAACAATACCAGATCGCCCGCTTTCATTTCACGCAAGTTGTTGCGCGCCTGATAGTTGCGTACACCGTCCCAATGTGTTCTGCCCTCTTGCCAAAACTTTTCCCAACTGTATTTATGTGGTTCGGATTTAACTAAATAATAGTTCATTGAATGCTTTGTTTAGATTTTGTTTTGTATTATTTCTTTCCAAGTTTATCCAAAGGTGACAAATTGCATAGACAAACAAAAAATTATATACTGTTAAAAAAAACGAATTGTAGTATTAAAAATTGATACCTGTTATGCCTGAACAGAAAAAAATTATTAAAAAACCATTAGATTTAAAATTTCGTAGTTTCGCTCGTTAGCTTTGATAAAATATGTTAATGATTAAAACAATTGATTTAACAATTACAAAATGATTTAGCATATCTTGTTCATCATATAACATTTGCTTCTGGTCCCAAACTTATTTTCAAGCCTGATTATTTACTGAAACTTATTTTTTAAATCTTTAAAAATTGGAATAAGAATGCTTGGTAAGTTCTGTTTTTTTTGAAGGTTTATACGGTTATAAGTTTTTTTGTTTTTAAGATGAGCAATAATCTACTTGTATCTAATCCCATCGAACCTGCCCCGGAGTATATACCTGTTGTTAATTCACTTCGAGGGTTAGCCGCCGTATTAGTTTGTATTTTCCACCTGATTTGTTTGCCATTGGGTTTTTTGGAAAACACTGATATATACAACTTTGCACCATATGGCCGATTTGGTGTACAGGTATTTTTTGTAATTACCGGTGTCGTTATCCCGATCACGCTCATCAAAGGAAAATACAATTATCTTCTGTTTGGAAAATTTATTTACAAGAGAATAGTTCGGATAGAACCTCCTTACATCTTTTCTATTTTAATTGGCCTTTTTCTTCTTTTGATGAGAAACCATTTCTTATCCAATATACCACACGATGTTCCGTCTGTCAAAAACATACTCTTGCATTTGGGTTATCTGATCCCTTTTGTAAAAGGCGAACAATGGTTTATCATTGTATTTTGGACGATGGCTGTTGAGTTCCAATTTTACATCCTGATCAGTTTGCTTTTTCCAATATTGGTAAGTCGTAAATTGGTAGTAAGATTGATTGGCTATTGTATGATTTTTGGTCTGGCAATATCGTTAACAAATACAATTTATGCACCGGTTTGGTTGCCCGTATTTATGATTGGTACAATTTATATCAGCTATCGTTATGCAAAAATAAAAGTGACAGAGTTTTGGATGGTACTGATAACTGCCTTTATTTTTTGTATTATTTTACACAATTTTATCATTACAACTATAGCTATTGCCACACTTGGGATCATTCATTTCTTTTCATCCTATCAATGTAAGTTAGGGAATTTTTTGGGTAGTATTTCCTATTCCTTATATCTGACACATACCCTTTTTGGTTCAGCAACTATTAACTTTTTTGTACCACACGTTTCATTATTGTACGCCAAATTATTAGTTGTTTTATTAGCCTTTGCTGTGAGCATCGTTGCAGCATATTTTTTTTATTTGTTGATAGAAAAGCCGTTTCAGAAATATGCTTCCCGAATTAAATTACAACCGAAATCAGCTGTAACCACGCTTGTATAAACGTATTTCAACTTAAACCTTTGCTGTTAAAAATATTTTTTGTATTTTGCATGGTATAGATTTTTATATGATAAAAACAGCATCCATTCTGTTCTGCCTTTTGTTTTCTACCTTTTCTTATGCACAAACCAATCAGGCAAAAGCAAAAAAATTAGTAAATGATTATTTAAAGAATACATCCAAGTTAAAGGTTGATCCAAACCTGAAATTCAGTACAATCAACGCTCTGAAAAATTCTTATTCGGATACAAAAACCTATAAAAATTTTCAACACAAAATAGACAGCCTTAAACTGGAAGGCAGAAAGATTGATGCCAGGATTCCAAAGATGAAAACTGAAGCAGAAATTAATCAATCTAAAAAAGACAGCAAGCAGCTTTCCAACCAATTGGTTGCAACAAGTGATCAAATGATTGATTTTATGACGCAATATAAAACCACACAAATTGGCTGGACGATCAAAGTTTTTAATCAAAACGGAAGTAAAAGTAAAAAGACCTTTTTCCTGAATAAAGAGCTGACAAAAGTTATTCAATTGAAATAATTTCAGCCCTAAAAATTAGTTCAATTTTAAAACCAGAAATCAAATTTCCAAAATAATTTTACCAATATGTTCGCTGCTTTCCATCAGCTGATGTGCAGCCGCTGCATCTTCCAATTTAAACGTTTTATATATTACCGGCTTAAACTTACCCGCTTCCATAATTGGCCATATATTTTCCCTGATTTCTGCTGATAATTGTGCTTTAAAAACAGCATCCCGATTTCGTAAAGTACTGCCAGTAAGTGTTAAACGTTTCCTCATAAACTCGGTCACATCAATTTCTGCTTTGCCACCTTGCATGGCATTGATGTAAACCAAACGGCCGTCGGGTTTCAAAATCCTAATGTTTTTTGCAATGTAACTACCTCCGATCATATCCAAAATTACATCCAACCCAATATCTTTCAATACAATTTCAAAATCTTCTTTTTTATAATTGATGCTTCTTTTAGCACCTAAATTTTCGCAAGTTTTACATTTTTCGTCGCTACCGGCGGTGGCATAAACTTCGGCACCAAAAACCTTGGCCAACTGGATTGCAGTGATACCGATGCCGCTACTTCCACCATGAACCAGGAAATTTTCGCCGCGTTTCAAACCTCCGCGAAGGAAAACGTTTTGCCAAACCGTAAAAACAGTTTCCGGTAAAGAAGCTGCTTCTACAAATGTCCAGCCCGAAGGCACCGGCAAGCAATGGCGCGCATCAACTGCTGCATATTCTGCATAACCGCCGCCGCCAAGCAAAGCGCAAACGGCGTCTCCAGCCTTCCACTGGGTTACTTCGGAACCCATTTCGGCTATAATTCCGGCCACTTCCAAACCCGGAATATCTTGTGGCGCGTCTGGCGGCGGCGGATAATTGCCTGTTCGCTGGAAGATGTCTGGCCGGTTTATTCCTGCTGCTTTTACATGGATCAAAACTTCATTTGGCTTAAGTTGAGGCATTGGGCATTCCTGCAACTTTAAAACTTCCGCAGCTCCGGGCTTTGTGATGATGATTGCTTTCATAAGTGTAATTTCTGATAAAAAACTTCAGGAGACGGCTTTTGTTTAAAGAAAATTAATTTTATAATTCAATATCATTTATTGTTACATTAGATACTGACAAAACCTAAAATTATAATCCGCTTGCTTATGAAATATTACTTACTTTTTGTATTTTTTATTCTTTTCAATACAACAAATGTTTGGGCCAAAGTTGAAACAATTAGTTTAGATACAAGTATTGATCAATCTAATTATAAACATTCCCAAAAATATTTTTTAGAAAACTATGGTAAAGATGATACAAGTAAAGCTTTGATTAATTATTATTTTGCAAAAAGAGAAAAAGCACTAATTGAAACTGTAATTCCTGCTATTACTGGCGGCATAGCTACTTTGATAGTTGCAAAAGTAAATACAGATAATAATTCACCAAGCAGTAAAGACTCTGGTTATGCGGGCTTAGTTATTGTGCCTGCTTTTATTATAATTTTATATTCTGCCGGGACATTAATTGATGGCCAAATTAAATGGTTGGTATTTAGCCGGTCTAAACTTTTTAAATTATTAAACGATTATAATTCCGGGAAACCTTTACCGAAAAAGATAACACGTAGAAAAGCATTCAAACATGAATTGAAAAGTTTAGAAAGATTTAAAAAGAAATCCAATCTGTCTATGAATTAATTCAATTGTTTTCTTCATATCACTTTCCAATTTTACCTGGATAAAAGAAGCATCACAACAAATATCAGTCGACATAACAAAGGCTGCCCGAAACCAGGCAGCCTTTGTTTTAACTTGGATACAAGTTGGCTTAATGTACTTTTTCTACTTTTTTGACATGCTTTACTTTTGTACCGCTGTAATGTTTGTGTTTACTAAAAATGTTGTGTACTTTTTGCGGAACGGTTGAAGTTTTCTTAACCTTGGTTTCGTCTTTGGTTACTTTTTGTTGTGCAAAAGAAGCAACAGAAACGGTAATCATCAGCATGATTAATAACAATGTTTTTTTCATAATTATAGTTTTGTTTGAATTGGCTTGATACGATTTTTCAGGGAATTGGTTGTTCAAAATAAGGCCAACTGAAAAAATATCGGTAAAAGATGCAGACGGATTTTCCAACAGATCAAAACAATATTTTGTGTATGTGTTAGGTTTGTATTATCATTTTGATTTTAAAAACATGCCTTATTCAAATTATTTATCTATTCATAAAATCACTTTTATTTATTTTTTCAACTTTTTTATTGGTTGTTTTCTACTTGTAAATACGGTTTGCGGGCAAGAAAAAACACCTGTAAAAACAGTATCAGATACGGCTGCAACTACCCTTCCGGATACTTTACTTTTTCGGATTGAGCAGGCACAAAATGCTATCACACAGATCAATACGCACAATAAAAGTGGCTATAATTTGGCTCAGATACGAACAGATTTACCTGAAATCAAAGCAAACGTATCCGAAATTAAAGAAGACATTTTAGGTACGTCCAGAATTTTGGAAATCAAAACTTTGCTGAGCTATCAAACCATTTTGAAAGGCGAACAAATACAACTCTCCAACTGGCGAAAAACTTTATCGGCCTATAATAACAGCCTCCGCCAGATGTCTGATCAAATCATCAGCTTCAGTGCCGATACACTTTTATTTCCTGCCGCAAAAGACACAACCGGGAAACAACTTTACCTTATTCAACTAAATAATTTACGGCAAAAACTACAGGCATCAGGCAAAACTACCACCCATACTTTAGACAGCGTGGGTACTTTGCTCGCCAGCGTTTCTGCCCTGTTTTTTGAAATTAATGATCTGCAAACGGTTATTAATGAACATCTTAAAACTTCCGGCCAAAGTGCACTAAGCAAAGAATCTCCCTATTTATGGTCTGCACCGCCTATTACCACAACCACTAATATTGGTAAACTTTTTCGCACATCTTACCAAGGGCAAAACCGGATTTTATCTTATTTCATCAATAGCACCTGGGACAATCGCCTGCTTTTGATTGTAATCGGTTTGGCTTTTTTCATTTGGGTTTTCCGAAATTTTAAGGTGGTAAACAAAGTACCGCTCAACCCAAAATTAGCAACTTTAAAGTTCAATTACATCGAGCCGATACCTTTGCTTTCCACGCTGATTGTAATTTTGAGCGTAACACCTTTGTTTGAACCCGGTTCGCCGCCATCGTATATAGAACTTATCCAGTTGGCCTTGTTGTTTGTGCTGACTTTGTTTTTTCGGAAACGGATCAAAGCAACACAATTCAAATTCTGGCTGCTCATCGTCGCTTTATATTGCCTTATTTCTGTCACCATCGCTGTAATAAATTATGGTTTGATTTTACGAAGCTGGCTAATCTTGCTCAATCTTGCTTCCATTTACATCGGCATTATTTTTTATAAAAAGACCGACAGAAGAACCATCGCCAAAAAATATTTAAAACCAATGATGGCTATTTATCTGATCTTGAATGGTTTGGCAATTTTGTTGAATTTTTTTGGGCGCATCAGCCTATCCAAAGTTTTTAGTCAAACGGCTGTTACCTGTCTCCCGCAAGTCATTGGTTTGGCAGTGCTCGTCCATATTATTTCAGAATCTTTAGAGTTGCAAATCCAGATCAGCTCCTGTTCTGAAGGCTTATTTTCCAGGATTAATTTTAACAAAGTGCGCAAAACTTTTCGCAAAGTGCTGTCAATTATGGCAGTTTTACTTTGGCTGCTGGTTTTTTTCATCAACCTGAATTTTTCCGGTGCTTTGTTTACAATGATAGAATTGATGCTGAACAAGCCACGCAATTTTGGCAGTATCAATTACACTTTGGGCGACATCCTGCTGTTTGCGCTCATCATCTATATAGCACTTTGGCTGCAAAAAAATATCGGCATTTTGCTGGGCGAAGGCAGCTCCAATTTTATGGGAAAAACGGAGCAGAAAAGTTCCAAGTTGGCACTGATTCGTTTGATTGTGATTATAGTTGGGTTTTTAGTTGCGATTAGTGCTTCCGGTTTTCCGATCGATAAACTGACCGTTGTGCTGGGCGCTCTGAGTGTTGGTATTGGTTTGGGGATGCAAAACATTGTCAACAATTTTGTTTCGGGCATTATTTTGATTTTTGAACGGCCGTTTCAGATTGGTGATTTTGTTGAATTGGCCGATAAAAAAGGTAAAGTATTGGATATTGGCATCCGGGCAAGCAGAATGCTGACACCACAAGGATCGGAAGTAATTGTACCTAACGGCGACTTGCTGTCGGGTAGATTGGTGAACTGGACGTTGAGCAATAATTATTTAAAAACAGAATTTTTATTGAAAATCAGCAGTGAATCTGATATTTCTATAGTTAAAAAAATTATTGAAGAAGAAGTTGCAAATGCAGAAGATGCTATAAAAAATAATCCGCCTGAAATTTTATTCAATGCGGTTGGAGCAGATAACATTGAATTGAAAGTGCAGGTATTGATCAATAATATTTACAATGAAGTAAGTTTTAAAGGTAAAATACTGGAACACCTATTTACAAGGTTCAAAGAAAAAGGTATTAAAATGATGTGAACTTTTAAGCTGAAGTCAACAATATTTTTTATAGAAATAAATATCTTTAGTTGTACTTTTCTGCAAATTGATTCCGCAGCACTGTCAACAGGTTTATGATAAAAGATTTGCTCCGTTGTATCTCATACTTGCCATTCTCCGGGCCGGCAATTTCCAAATCGGCGAGGATGTTTTCCAACACACTTCGATAATTTAAGTACGATTCTATATTTTGAAATTTCAGGATAAAACCGGAAATATTGCTGTACATCGGCACAGGAATACCACATATTTTAAACTCTTCAAAGTAATATTGTTTTAATTCAACACCAAAAAAATCAGTTCCCATGTTTTTCATCTTATCTTAGAATTAAGAGGTTTTAAGTTTTAAGTCAATAAATTACGAATAAACAATATTACAATTGATTTTTTTAATGTTTTTTAATAAAAAAGAATTTAATGTAATCTGAATGAAAATGTTTTTATCCCGGATAAACACAACTACTACAAAATACATTTTATAAGCAGTTATCTTATTTTTTCAAAAGTAAAAACACCTGTTTTTCAATATAATTAGGGCCTGTTTAAATTTCATTTCATATATTTTTGTATGCTTCTTTTATCACATAAAAATTGAAATGTCCTTCGCTTATTACACCGATATAGAAAACAAACACGAAAATACAGGCATAAAAGAAGCATTATAATTTCCCTGATAGAATTTCAAACAGGCTCTTAAATTTCAATTGAAATAATACTGGTTCAATTTATCCTTAAAACGCTATTTCATCTAACTATTTCAGATCAGGATCAATGCGCATAGCCGGTTCAAATTCTTCTACTTTCCAATACGGAATGTAGCCTGTTTTTTGGTCTTGGATTAAGATTTTTGCCCGAATGCCGTCTGTCTGGCTCAAATCTAAACCAACAAATTTTACACTGTCGCCGATGGTTAACGTTTCAACTGTTCTACTTTCTTCATCCAAAACAGAAAGGTCTTGATAAGCATCCAACTTTGGGTCCCAGGTATTGACCCTGACTTTTTTATCGGCATACCGATGTTCCAGTTTTCTTAAAACCTTAACAAGCTTGTCATCATATTCCCGATTGGTTTGCAAATGAATGCTTCTTTTACAGGCAAAAAATCCAAGTAACAGAAACACAATCAAACATAAATTATACTTAAAACCGATCTTTCTGAGCTTGGATATTTTCATCATATTAATCAATAGGTTTGATTGCATTTTTCAAATATTCAATCTTAATTCTTCCAGCCCAACAATTGCATTGCTTCCGTAAATTCTTTTTGCAAAGGTGCCCGGATATGTATTTGGATACCCGAAACCGGATGTAAAAACGATAATTCGGCGGCATGAAGCAGCATGGTTTCCATCTGCCATTTTTCTTTAAACATCCGGTTTTGCTTATTGCAGCCATGCGTCCGGTCGCCAATGATCGGATGAAAAATGTGGCTGAAATGTTTCCGCAGCTGGTGCATCCGGCCGGTTTCAGGTTTTGCTTCCACCAGCGAATATCTTGAAGTTGGATGCGCGCCCAGCGGAATATCCAGTTCTGCCCGTTGCAAGGTTTTGAAAGCCGTAAAAGCTTCCTGCAAAGTTCCGTTTTCTTTTCGCAAAGGATAATCAATCTCTTGGTAATCAACCGTATGGCCGCGTACAATTGCAAGATACTTCTTTTGCACCTGGTTTTCTGCAAAGGCCATTTGCATTGCTTTTTCGGATTCTTTATTCAGTGCAAAAAGTAAAACGCCGGCCGTTTTCCGGTCGATACGATGTGTCGGGTTCACCCATTGACCAATCTGGTTTTTCAAAATCTGCAAAGCAAATTCGTGTACATCACGTGCGATGGCCGACCGGTGAACGAGCAAACCGTGCGGCTTGTTGATGGCGATTAAATGTTCATCGCGGTATAAAATTTCTAAAGGCAATGATTTATGTTAATTTATGAGCACCAAATTTAGGGCAATAAAAGAAGTATTGATGAGAATATTTTAATGTTTATATTGATCGATATGGTCTTGGATTTTTGTTAAACAAGCAGACATTTCTTTTTTTATCTGCTTTTCCCAAAACCTAAAAACAGTAAAACCTAATAGTTCAAGTTTAATTGTATTTGTCCGGTCGCGTTGCATGTTCCTCTCAATTTTTGCAATCCAGAAATCGCGGTTAGTTTTGATTTTTCCCCGCTTCTTTTCCCATTCAAACCCATGCCAGAATTCCCCATCGATAAAAACCACCAATTTGTATTTGCGGATTGAAATATCAGGGTTTCCGGGAAGTAATTTATTATACAAGCGGTAACGGACCCCGGTATTCCATAACGCTTTTCTAAGCAATATTTCGGGCGATGTGTTTTTCGCTTTAATTTTGGCCATCAGCTGGCTTCTCTGTTTGGTGGTATAAAAGCCGTTTTCTTCATTAAAACGAGGTACTTTTATTATTTCTTCGTCTTCATAATCAACCATATACAAAAATGTTGAAAACTAATTTTATTAGTATGGCAAAACGCATCTTTTTATAAATATATTTGTAACCATGTGTAAGGTTGTTTAACATGGTTATATGAAAAATGTTTATACCCTATCCGAAGTAGCAAATCTGTTGGGCAAAAGCAAGGAAACTTTGCGAAGATGGGACAAAAGCGGAAAGCTTTCTGCCCTAAGAGAGCCGATGAGCAATTACCGCACTTATAAAAAAGAACAATTGATGATTTTTGACGAAGTAGAATTCAACCCAAATTATATTGAAAAACAAGGGCCGGTAAAAGCCGCAGGAAATTATACGGTACTTGAACTTTTTGCCGGTGCTGGCGGTTTGGCCATCGGAATGGAGCAAGCCGGTTTAAAATGTATCGCATTAAATGAGATCGATCATTGGGCTGCCGAAACACTGAGGACCAACAGGCCAAACTGGAATGTGATGGAAGGTGATATCCGTACCCTTTCTTTCTCGCATTTAAAGGGTGCGGTTGATGTGGTAACTGGTGGTTTCCCTTGTCAGGCATTTAGCTACGCCGGCAAAAAATTAGGTTTACAGGATGCCAGGGGCACATTGTTTTATGAATTTGCCCGTGCTGTACAGGAAACTTCCCCTGCTGTTTGTATTGGTGAAAACGTACGGGGGTTGTTGAACCATGATAACGGCAGGACATTGCAAGGCATGGTTTCCATCCTGGATGAAATAGGTTATCGTGTTTTAGACCCAAAAGTATTAAAAGCGATCTTTTACAATGTACCCCAAAAGCGGGAAAGGCTGGTCTTGGTTGGCATTAGGAAAGATATTGATCTAAATTTTGAATATCCGCAAAGTAGTAAGGAAGTTTATACTTTAAAAGATGCTTTAAAAAAAGGGAAACTTTATGCTACAGATGTACCGGCTTCGGCTGGTGCCAAATATCCTATCAGCAAAAAAGAAGTATTAGATATGGTCCCACCAGGAGGTTATTGGCGCGACCTGCCCTTAGAAATGCAGAAAACTTATATGCAAAAAAGTTTTTATTTAGGTGGTGGAAAAACTGGTATGGCAAGAAGGATCAGCTGGGAAGAACCATGTTTAACGCTTACTTGCAGCCCAGCTCAAAAACAAACAGAAAGGTGCCACCCGGAAGAAACCCGGCCATTTACGGTTAGGGAATATGCTCGTATCCAAACATTTCCGGATGAATGGAAATTTGCAGGCCCGGTTTCCAGCCAATATAAGCAGATTGGGAATGCAGTGCCCGTTAACCTGGCAAAAGCAATCGGGTTTTCTATAGTTAGTTTTTTAAATGCTAAGCAGTTAAAGAAAGTAAAAAAGCAGGATGAAGCAGTTGCATTTGTCTAAAGCTACCGTTTAAACAGTGAACTTGTTTAAACTTTTGATTTTAGATTTAAACCTGTTTAAATTCAGATCATAAAAATCTATAATGCTTCTTTTATGCCTATAAATTTTGTGTGCGTATTAAATATCGAAACAAAAAAACCGGAAGTTTCCTGTTTTTTTAAGGTAATAAAAGAAGCATCAAAAATTAATCAGACAAGATTTAAACAGGCTTAAAATAAGTTTAAACAACTTCAGTATCATAATTCATTAAAACCTAAATAATAACCAAAATTTTCAAAAGTAATTTGATCTAAAATTGTACGGTTAGCACTGGCCGACTGTTTGCTAATTTCAGATATTGCAGAATGCTCAATAACCCTGTGCCCTTTTTCTACCGTTTCTAAATATTCATCTATAGCAGCCGGAAGTACCTTATAGAGTTTCACAAATGCATCTTCTTCATTAGTTAAGATTTTGTAAAACTGATCACCTGATATTTTATAAACCCTACTGTGGCTATATTCTTTCCCATTGATAATACCTGTCCACTTTGAATTAAAACTGCTTTTGGCCAATATTTGTACCCAGTAACAATCCGCTTTTTTATAAGTGTCTGCATATTGGGCAAGTTTTTGAAATAGACTTTCTGCAGCACTACTGTTCATTGTATTGTGCTTATTTTTAATATCTGCAAATAAAGTATCATCGGTTGCTTTAATATCAAAACCACTTAATTTGCCAATTTCAAAACCAGCTATCCCACCTAAAACTTCTTCATGAAATGTACCGATAGAATTGTTGATAGACTTATCAATCTGTCTTAACAATTCTGTTTGGACAAGGCTTTCCTGGTCAATATCATTAAACCTGCTATCAAAAGTAAGCTTAATGGTGTCAATCTTGTTTTCATAAAACTTTAACCTGCTAATATCATTTTTTGCCTTAACATACGATTTGTGAAGGTTTGCAATACACTTTAACAAGTGTTCATCCGAAATATAATTTAAATACTTATTGTTCATTTTTTAGTTTGTATGCATCAATCAGTACAGGCAACAGGATTATTTTTAATTTATTTAGAAAGTAACAAACCGCCAAATTTAGGGCAATAAAAGAAGTATTGGTCTAATCAATTTTATTATTCTAAAAAAATACGATCTTAGTTTTTTATAGGTACAAGTTGATGCACAAAACCCGTTTAGAAGCTTTTAGCGATGGCGTAATGGCGATCATTATCACGATTATGGTTTTGGAATTGAAAATTCCGCACGGCGATAATTGGGATACAATTGTGCATTTGCTGCCCTTGTTTCTGAGTTATGTCCTGAGCTTTGTTTACGTTGGTATTTATTGGAACAACCATCATCACATGTTTTTTGCGGTTGATAAAATTAATGGCAAAGTGCTTTGGATAGAAAATTCAAATTTATATTTGAGTACAAAAAGTGCGTCAATAAAAGTGTTATGGGCAACTTTAAAAAAACGACACCGCAAAAGCCAAACTTTTTTACCAAATGACAAATACCCCACAAAAAACGATGGCTAACTTCGCCCTATGAATGAGTTTATAGCATACATTTTACGGTTTGGGAATTTAAACCAACAGCAAATTGACTTTATTACAAGTAAGGCAAAAGAAATAGAATTTTGTAAAGACGAGTATTTTTGGGAAGCTGGAAAAATGCCCAAACAAGTTGGATTTATTGTTGAAGGTATCATTCGAGTTTGTTATTACAACAATAAAGGTGAAGAAATTACACGTTATTTTTTTGAAGAAAATCATCTAATTAAAGAATGGGAAAATTTCGAAGCAACATTTTATTTACAAGCTTGTACCGATTGTAAATTCATTGTGTTTTCAAAAACAGACTGGAAAGAGATTTCTGAGACCATAGTTGATTGGGAGAAAATCATTCAAAAAATCATTGCAAAACTTCAGATTGAAAAATTGGAAAGAAGAAGTCCGTTGGTTTCGGAAGACGCAACGACCCGCTATTTATCATTTTTAGAAAAATTTCCCACGGTTGCAAACCGTATTCCATTATCTTACATAGCATCTTATTTGGGTATTACGCAACAATCATTAAGCAGAATAAGAAAAAAAATATGCTAAACTGTTTTTACCAAATGGTAAACAATTTTATTTGTTGTTTTTATAATTTTATATCATTAATTAAAAGATATACAATATGAAATCAATAATCATCACGGGAGCAAACAGTGGAATAGGCTTTGAATGTGCTCTTCAAATGGCAAAAATTGCACCCGAAGAACAAATCATTTTAGCTTGCAGAAATGTTCAGGCAGGTAAAGAAGCAATTGAAAAAATTAAACAAAAAACCAATCATCGGAATTTGCTTTGCATGCCATTGGATTTGGCTTCGCTACAATCTGTCAGAGATTTTAAAATGGCATTTTTAAAACTTCCAAAGCTTGAAATAATCGCATTGGTTAATAATGCAGGCACAGCCCCTAACATTAAGGAAACTGCCTACACTAAAGACGGTTTTGAAACTACGTTTGGCACCAATCATTTAGGCGGGTTCTATTTAACCTTGTTGTTGTTGCCATATATAGAAATAGGCGGAAGCATCACTTTTACGGCAAGTGACACACACGACCCGTTAGCGAAAGCAGGTATTGAGCCTCCCATCTATACAAGTGCGAGGGAATTAGCATTTCCAGAAAAAACAACAGGTAATACAGGGATGAAATTGGGACAAAGGCGCTACTCAACGTCAAAACTCTGCAATGTAATGACAGCATACAACTTTCATGAAAAATTAGCCGACAAGAACATTCGGGTAAATGCTTTTGACCCTGGATTAACGCCAGGAACAGGTTTTACCAAAAATTTTCCGGCTCCAATTCACTTTGTGGCAAGTCGGATTTTACCTTTATTTATTTCGTTTAAGAAAAATATGAACTCACCTCAAACTTCGGGAAGCAGATTAGCCAACTTAGCGTATGCAAAAGAATTGAGAAACTTAAACGGAATATATTATTCAGAAGGAAAAGTAATTAAGTCTTCGGCTGACTCTTACAATAAAAATTATCAGAAAGATTTATGGAAGTTAAGCATTGACCTTACAGCAATTAAACAAGAAGAGACAACAATTCCATTGACATAAACATAAAAGCTGCTCTAAATTCTACTAGTCCGGATTTGCAATTTGCTAGTCCTAATTTGCAATCCGGTCTTTTGAGCTATGGATTTTAAAATTCAATATTCTAAACTTAAATCCTTTCCGTTGTAAAATCTGCCCTAACATTTTTACTGCCATAAAAGAAGCATCTTTGTTTTGGTCCATCCGAAAAAACATCAATTAGCCGATATTCATAAACACATCCTATATTTAGCTGTTAATCTCCAAAAACAAACAAGATGAAAAAAAATAATTTAGGGTCATCCGGGATTGAAGTGCCAGCTTTTGCTTTTGGCGGAAACGTTTTCGGCTGGACAGCTGATGAAAATACGTCTTTCCAATTATTGGATGGATTGATGGACGCGGGTTTGAATTTTATTGATACGGCAGATGTTTACTCCAAATGGGTCCCCGGAAACCAGGGCGGCGAATCGGAAACAATCATTGGCAACTGGCTGAAAAAAACCGGCGGCCGTGATCGTGTTGTCATTGCTACAAAGGTTGGGATGGAGATGGCGCATGATAAAAAGGGCTTGTCAAAATCCTGGATCAAGCAAGCCGTTGAAGATTCTTTGAAACGCCTGCAAACCGATTACATCGATCTGTACCAATCGCATACAGATGATGCCGATACGCCGATGGAAGAAACGCTTTCTGCTTATCAGGAATTGGTAGATGAAGGAAAAATCCGCATCATCGGCACCTCCAATATGAGCGCGCAACGCATCGCTGTAGCTTTAAAAACGAGTAAAGAACATGGTTTTCCGGCTTACCAAACCGTGCAGCCGCAATACAATTTGTATGACCGTGAAGATTATGAAAAAGAACTGGAGCCGCTTTGCCACGAAAACAACTTGGGCGTGATCAGTTATTCTTCCTTAGCCAATGGTTTTTTGACCGGAAAATATCGCTCGGAAGCGGATCTTTCTAAAAGCCAGCGCGGAAAAGGCGTAAGCAAATATCTAAACGACCGCGGTTTCAAAATCCTGAAAGCCTTGGACGAAGTTTCACATCAGCTGGGCACCACGCCTGCTGCGGTTTCTTTGGCCTGGTTAATGGACCGGCCGGGAATTACGGCACCGATTGCCAGTGCCACCAGTTTGGAGCAGTTGAAAGATATTGTTAAAGCAACAGAATTGGATTTAAGCACGGATTACATTCATCAGTTAAATGAAGCAAGTACCTGGGAATAACCGATTTATTCTATAAAAAAAGCTGCCTCACATGAAGGCAGCTTTTTTTATGTATTAAAAATTTGTGTTGATGATCCAAGGGAAACCGGTTTAATATCTTCCGCGGTCGTTGTGCCAATTACGGTTATCATGGTCATTATAGTTTTGATCACGGCGGTCAAAATGCTGATCATTTCTGCCAAATTAAGGCTGATAAAAAAATTAACTTTTTCATGTTCAGGTTGATCTATACATTTCAGGCTATAACCTTTAGCATAAGTTTAAGCAAGTTTTAGGTTGATAAAAGAAGTATGCCGATGCTTCTTTTATCAACCTAAAATTCTACTTGCTTGCGGTAAACCTGCGAAACAATAAATCCGCTGTAGAAAGTTTTTTGAACAGTTAAAGCATAATTTTCTTCATCAAAATAAGGTTTCATGCTGATGAGTTTTTTGGTTTCCACTTGGCAAAGCCAGCCAAAAAACCAATACATCGTTTGCAGGATAATTTTTTGCCAGATGCCAGCCTGATTTTTTTGAACCTGAAAATCGCAAAGCAGCCACAAACCACCAGGTTTTAAACTTTGGTGCAGCTGCTTAAAAACAGAATGAACACGCTTTTCAGAAAAATTATCAAATAAAAAAGGCGTTAAAACCACGTCAAACTGCTGATCGGCAACGTAATCTTCAATTCCAAGTTGCACAAATCCTACTTCATTTTGCCCGCAATTTCTTTGTACCGATAAGCGCATCATCTTTGCAGAAATCTCTACATAAATGATCTTTAAAGAAGCTGGCTGCAGCAGTGCAATTTCTTCCAAAATCCAGCCCGTGCCGCCGCCTACGATCAGCAAATTGCTCTCCGCAGCAATATGTTCAACCAAAAAACGCTGCGCCCGGACCAGCGCATCCCCAAAAACCAACCGCGACAACCCGTCGTAAAACCAGGCAGCGGCATCGTAATTATTTGGCATATTTGCAGTTTATAAAATATATTTGGTTTGGCAAAAATTAAAATACATGCTTCTTTTATCGGATAAAAATCATCATTTCGCGCCGCATGTTTAGCTTATGCCCATAAATTTAAAAAAAGGTTCGCCCTGGCTGTTGGTTTTAATTTTGGCAATTACAGTTCAGTTTTCCGGCATCAACATTTCGTTTTTTACGGACGATCCCGGATTGTACGGGTCCATCGCCAAAAATATGGTGCTGCGCGGCAACTATTGGGACCTGGTTTCTTACGGGAAAGACTGGCTCGACAAACCGCATTTTCCATTTTGGATGGCTGCCTTGAGTTTCAAAATTTTCGGTATTTCTACCTGGAGTTATAAATTGCCGGCCTTGTTGTTTTTTCTGCTGTCGGTATTTTACACGTATTTGTTTGCCCGAAAAAATTACAATCAAAAAACCGCTGTGATGGCCGTTTTGATCCTGCTCACGGCGCAGCATATTTTCATGTCTAACACAGATGTACGCGCCGAACCTTATCTCATGGCTTTGATTATCGGCAGTGTTTACCATTTATTTTTGCTGGAAAAAAGGTTTAGCCGGATAGATTTATTGCTGGCAACGTTGTTTGCCGGTTGCGCCGTGATGACGAAAGGCATTTTTGCATTGATCCCAATCGGTGCAGCTTTGCTGGGCGAACTGGTTTTTAAAAAGCGTTTTGTCGAAATTTTCCGTTGGAAATGGCTGCTGGCTTTGCTACTGACTGCCATTTTTATTTTGCCCGAAATTTACAGTTTGTATGTTCAGTTTGATAGTCAGCCGCAAAAACCCACTTTCCAAACCACACCTATTTCAGGTATTAATTGGTTTTTGTGGGACAGTCAGTTTGGACGTTTCATCAACTCCGGGCCGATCACGAGGAAGCAGGGAAGTTTGTTTTTTTACGTCCACACGCTGATCTGGGCTTTTGCGCCCTGGTTTTTTATGCTGGTGTATGCTGTTTTTATCACCCTAAAAAAGGCATGGCAAAAACAGCAAACCGAATATTATAGCATTTGCGGCGCGCTCAGCATGTGGCTCATTTTCTCACTTTCGGGTTTCCAGTTGCCGTTTTATACCAATATTATTTTTCCATTTTTCGCTATCATCACGGCTGCAGTTTGGGTCGAAATGATTTCCAAAAATGCCATTCAATATTTCAAAATACTTCAATATCTGCAAGTTACAGTTTTGCTGCTGGCCATTTTAGCTTTCAATTATTTTTTGAACCTGGGAAAATCAGTTTTGTTTTCGATTGAGCTATTGGGTTTGTTCCTGCTGATCTTTTATCTATATAAAAAAACTTCCGGCCAGGCTTTCGTTTTTCTGCTTTCCTGTTCTGCTGTTATTTTCGTCAATTTTTATTTAAACACTATTTTCTATCCTTTGCTCAGCAGTTACAAATCGGATGTGCAGGCACCAAAATACATTAACCAAAACTTTGCGCAAAAACCGATTTTTGTGGTGGATAGTTTGAACAATGCTTTTCAATTTTATTGCCATCAGCCGGTACAATTACTTTCAAAAGCTGAATTGAATAACCCTGAACCAACACAAAAAATAATTTATACCGATGAAAATAACTTGAGAAGATTGCAGCAGAAACATCCCGTAATTATTTTAAAAACCTTTGAAAACTATCCGAACGAAAGCATTTTAAAAGATTTTATCTGGTATAAAAAACGTGCTGAAACATTGGATAAATACTATTTGGTCCGTTATTAAAACTCATATCTATATGCTGTTTTTATCGGTATAAATTTAGGCTTTCCATTTGATTAACAAGCTGTTAGTTACCACTGAAACAGAACTCAAAGCCATGGCCGCACCGGCAAACATGGGATTTAGGTGAATGCCCCAAACCGGGATCAGCACGCCAGCGGCCACCGGAACCATGATGATGTTGTAAATAAAAGCCCAGAAAAGATTTTGACGAATGGTGCGGATGGTTTGTGCCGATAAACTAAAAACCTGCGGAAGCAACGAAATGTTAGATGAAACGAGCGTGATCCTGGCCGCTTCCATCGCAATATCAGAACCCAAACCCATCGCCACCGAAACATCTGCCGTAGCCAAAGCTTCCGCATCGTTGATGCCATCGCCAGCCATCGCGACTATTTTTCCCTGCTGCTGCAATTTCCTGATCAGTTCTGCTTTTTTGGAAGGTGAAGTTCCGGCAATTACATTTTCAATTCCAACTTTTGCAGCTACGTAACTGGCTGTAGCAGAGGAATCTCCGGTAAGCATCCAAACTTCTTTTCCTGCTTTTTTGAGCCTGGAAATGGTTTCGGCAGCATCCGAACGAATTTCATCTGCAATAGTTAAATCAGCCAGCAACATTCCTTTTGCGGCAAAATAAATCAAGGTTTCTGCTGAATTTGGTTTTGGGAAATTTTCTGTTTCAGTAGATTGCAAACCTGCTTTTTCGAGAACCCAATCCGGTTTGCCAATCCAGTAATTTTGATTTTGATGCAGCACTTCAATCCCTGCGCCGGTAATGCTTTTAAAATCTGTAACGGGTTGTGCCGATGCTTCTTTTAGCACTAAAAAATTGGTAACAGCAGTTGCAAGCGGATGTTCGGACTGTTGCTCAGCAGCAAGCAAAACTCCTGATAAAGTTTTTATATCATTGGTTATCAGTTTTTTATTCCAGTTTAAAGCAGTTAGTTTTGGTTTTCCTTCGGTGATGGTCCCGGTTTTATCCAGCACTACCGTATCCGCTTTGTAAGCCCTTTCCAGCGTTTCTGCATCCCGGATCAGGATTCCTTTTTCAGCTCCTATGCCTACGCCAACCATAATTGCTGTCGGCGTTGCTAGTCCTAAAGCGCAAGGGCAAGCCACGATCAGTACGGTAATAAAACTCAATAAACCCTGGCTAAAAGCCTGGTTTCCGCCAAAAACAAACCAAGCAGCTGCACTAATCAAAGCGATCAGCATAATTACCGGCACAAAAACAGCAGCAATCCGGTCGGCCAGTTTTTGCAATTTTGCTTTAGAACCTTGTGCATTTTGTACCGCTTTGATCATTTTGGAAAGCAGGGTTTCATTGCCAACTTTCATGGTTTTTAGCACAAAACTTCCTTTTTGGTTGATGGTCCCGGCAAAAACTTCATCGCCCGTCTTTCGTGAAACTGCCATCGGTTCGCCGGTCATCATAGATTCATCGATAAAAGAAGCACCTTCCAAAATCCCGCCATCCACCGGGATCCGCTCGCCGGGCTTGATGCGGATCAGATCTCCTGCCGAAACCAAATTAATATCTGTAGCAGTTTCAACATTATTTTTGATCAGCCAAACCGATTTCACCTGCAAGCCCATCAGCTTTTTGATTGAAGCCGAAGTGCCGGATTTGGCCCGTTCTTCCAGCAGTTTTCCAATCAAAATAAAAGTAATCACGACCGCTGCTGCTTCAAAATAAACATGCGGAACGATGCCGCGCTGCAGCCAAAAACCCGGATTTACAGTGTTAAACAGACTGAAAAGATAAGCCACGCCGGTACTGATGGCCACCAGCGAATCCATATTGGCGCGGCCATGAACGGCTTGTTTCCAGGCATTTACGAAAAACCTTTTCCCAAAAACAAACAAAATAACGGACGTTAGCACCAGCATGATCCATTGGGCCGCTTGCCAGTGCATGAAAAACATATCAATCAACACCACCGAAACTGTAAGCAATACGGCTCCTAAAGTTTGTTTTCTAAGTTGACTGAGCGCAATTTGCTGCTGTTGTTCCTGCTGATCAAAAGCGTTATCGTCCGCCACAATCAAATCAAAACCTACTTGTTGAATGGCTTTCTGGATTTGCACCTGGTCAGTTTGCTGCGGATTGAAATAAACATCCAACGCCTGCATGGCGTAATTAACATTGGCTTGCTGCACGCCCGGCACGGCAGCCGCAATTGTTTCTACACTGATGGCGCAGGAGGCACAGCTCATGCCGGTGACGGGATATATTTTATGGATTGTGTTTTGCACGATGCTTCTTTTATCATGCAAAAATAAGTATGGTTTTTGGGAGAAAGTTTACAGGATTTTGAGTTGTTTTTATGAGATTTTTGGGTGAAGGAAGTCGCCTTGTAGTAAAACCTGTTTGATGTGAGGATTAGAAATCTCCAGTTCGGAGGGCGAGATTGCAAATCCCGACAAGCAGATAAGTGGTTCAATAGTTCAACCCTAATAGGTTATAATTATATAGAAATCAGGCTTTGTAGTTGGTGTAAACAATTCGATCTTTAAGGCTTAATTTAAATTATAACAACATGGACAAAAACATTGACAATTACGAATTCTTCACTTGTGAAACGAGGGAAAGTTTTGATGATGAGGCTAAGAAGTACCAACTAATTAAAGCACCTTATGTAGGTCGAATTGATGGACTACCGGCAACAGTTGGCGAATTAACAAAGCAGGAAATTTTGGATGATCTACATAAAGATCGTGACTTTTCAGACAAAATCTTTGTAATTATAACCCGGAAACCAATTACTGATAATGGCTTCCAAAAAAATGGTGAGAAATACAGTTTATTCCTTTGTTTTAAGCTTAGCATTTTTATTGACGAGGTTAGAAAGCACCAAGAAAAACCAGTTTTTGCCGATCGTATCGATGCACTGCCGATACATTACGGCGAGGTAACACAAGACGAAATTTCGAATTATGTTCTTAAATTCTCTGACCTTCGAAATTTTACTTATTTGATGATTACTCAACTTAAATAATCAAATGACTTAATTAAAAAGGCTTTAATGTATCTGTTAAAGCCTTTTTAATTAAGTTTTAAATTAGGGCATTTGGATTTTAAAATTAGTACGTTTGGATTTTGCGATTATACTTGATAATCAATGCTTTGTACGAATATCATAATTTCCACCAATAGAATCAGACATAAATTCTTGTACTTATAATTCTTCCCAATTTCTCCTATCTTCAAACCCAAAATTCCATCATCCGCTTATGGCATTAAACTACGTTTGGGTTGCTTTTTTTATCATTGCTTTTTTGATTGCGCTTTTGAAGCTGATTTTTCTGGGCGATACTGAAATTTTTAAGCTGCTGGTTGATGGCATTTTTGATTCCACCAAATCTTCCGTGATGGATATTGCGCTGCCGCTGATCGGCAACATGGCGTTCTGGCTCGGCATCATGAACATTGGCGAAAAAGCCGGTGCCATCAATTTTTTATCACGTATCGTGGCCCCGTTTTTTCATCGCTTGTTCCCGGAAATCCCTAAAAACCATCCGGCAAACGGTGCCATGATGATGAATTTTTCGGCCAATTTATTAGGCCTGGATAACGCCGCAACGCCGCTGGGACTCAAAGCCATGGAAAGCCTGCACGAACTCAACCCGGAAAAAGATACGGCCTCCAATGCCGAGATCATGTTTTTGGTACTGCACGCTTCCGGATTGACTATTTTGCCCATTTCCATCATCGCGCAACGGGCTATTTTGGGCGCACACGACCCAACGGATATTTTTATCCCCTGCATCATCGCTACTTATGTGGCTACGTTAGTTGGCTTACTGACAGTCGCTTACAAGCAAAAACTTAAACTTTGGGACGGTGTAGTCATCGGCTGGCTTGGCGGTATTACGCTGATTTTAGTGGCATTAGTTGCTTATTTTAAGTTTTTTTTGGATAAACACCAGATCAGCGAAGTTTCCAAAGTTGCCAGCAACCTGATTTTGCTGGCTATTCCGGTGCTGTTTATTTTGGGTGCGCTGCGCAAAAAAGTCAACGTTTTTGAGGTATTTATTGAAGGTGCTAAAGGCGGCCTGGAAACCTCATTCCGCATCATCCCTTATCTGGTAGCGATGCTGGCGGCCATCAGTGTTTTCCGGGCTTCGGGCGCTTTAGGTTATTTGGTGGATGTTTTTAAATTGGGGTTTGGCCATTTCGACATGGATACCCGTTTTACTGAAGTTTTGCCCATCGGTTTCATGCGGCCTTTAAGCGGGGCAGGTTCCCGCGCGATGATGCTGGACAACATGCGGCACTTTGGTACAGATAGTTTTATCGGCCATTTATCCAGCGTTTTATATGGTTCTGCGGATACAACTTTTTACATTGTGGCACTGTATTTCGGTTCTGTCGGGATCAAAAAAACACGTTACGCCATCCCCGCCGGACTAATTGCCGATTTTGCCGGCGTAGTAGCCGCCATCCTGCTTTCCTATTTATTTTTCGACTGAGATGCTTCTTTTATGTGGATAAAAGTCGGGTAACTATTCCGCGCCCCAGTCGTACAAAATCAGCATAACTGATCAATCGGTTTTGTACCTCGGCAGGGAAAATGAAAAAAACAGGGATACTTCTTTTACTGTGCATTTTTTTAAATTTACACCAAAGCAGTGCGCAGGACCACATGTATTCGCAGTTTTTTAATTCGCCGCTGTACCTAAATCCGGCTTTAAACGGGCAGTTTCAGGGCGATTTGCGCATGAACCTGATCTACCGAAATCAGTGGGCTTCGCTTCCCGGAACATTATCTTATCTCACCGCTTCTATCGATTATAACGTACCCAAATTTGGCGGCGGTTTGGGTTTGATGGTTACGCGTTCTTCCGAAGGTTCGGCTTATCTTACCAAAAACAATTTCTCCGGTTTATATTCTTATAGCGTTGGTTCTGATGATTATGTGCTGTCTTTTGGCTTGCAGGGCGGCGTAACCAACCGCAAAATTGATTGGAGCAAGCTGATTTTTGATGATCAGCTGGACCAGACCATTGGTATTATCCCAGGTCAGGCCACTTCCGCAGAAGCTCCGGCTTTCAACAATAAATATTATTTTGATTCGGGCGCAGGCGTTTCCCTCACACTCAACCGGTTGCTGGTTGGCGGTGCTTTGCAGCATATCAACCGCCCAAACGAATCGCTCACCGGGGCAAAAACGGTGCTGCCGATGCGCAGTGTTTTCCACGTGAGTTACCGACTGCCGCTGGATAGTTACGGCAATGAAGATGATGATGACGGCTCTTACATTATCCCTTCGGTAGTGATGTACAACCAGGCAAAAGTGAGTTCGTTTAATGCTGGTGTCCAGTATAAAAACCGAAGTGTGAATGCCGGTTTATGGTACCGTTCAAGCGGTAGTACCGGCCAGGAAGCTTTTGTTTTAACGTTGATTTTCGATCTGTTTATCAACCGCGAAGGCGGCGAAAAATTCCGTTTCGGGATGAGCCATGATGCCAATTATTCTAAAGTAAACTACACCAATTCTACCGGCACCACCGAGGGCAGTTTGGGCTACGAAACCACCTTGCCAAAACGCGACAATGATGCCAAAAAGTTTCCGGGTGCCAGGCGGTGTTTTGATTTTTACTGAGCCTCAGGCCAACTTTTTTGTCATTTCAACCAAAGGGAGAAATCTTCATCGAACTAAAATAGTCTTTCAGATAGAGAGATGTGTTACAATTTTATTTGAGCTTTAAATAATGCTGTTTTTATCAAGGTTTTTTTGGTCTGCAGGATGTTTTGTTTCCATTACAAAAAAACAGGGATAAAAACAGTACTGTCCAAAATCAGCATCATATTCAAACGCTGTTCCCGAAAAAACAGGGATAAAAACAGCATCGCCCAAACCTCAAACCCATTCCTTTACATTAACTTAACATGTTTATAATAGCTTCTTAATATTGCTGTAACAAAAACTTAACGTTGCAGCGCAACCTTTGTGTCCAAACTAAAGACACAATGAATAAATTATACCTCTTAGTATTTTCCTGTTTCATCCTCCTATCGGCAGGAAAATTATCCGCACAGATCACCAGTGCGCAAATCAGCGGTAAAGTATCTGATCCTAAAGGCGTTACCTTACCAGGCGTTTCTGTAATTGCGGTAAATACCAGCACCGGGACACGTTACGGCACACAATCCAACGCGGACGGCCGCTACACCATCACGAATATGAATGCCGGCGGGCCATATACGATTACGCTGACTTATATCGGTTTTAGAACAGTAGAACGCACCGGCATTACGCTGAGTTTGGGCAACGCTACCTATAACTTTGCACTGGCTGACGAAGCAACTGCACTAAAAGAAGTAACCGTTCGGGCGGTTGCAGGTGCGCCGAAAACCGGAGCCGGCACGCGCATCAGCCAAAGCCAAATCCGTAATTTGCCAACCGTGAGCCGCAGCTTGCAGGATTTAACGCGTACTACGCCGCAAAGCAGCAACAACTCTTTCCAGGGCACAAACTTTCGGTACAACAACGTAACGATTGATGGTGCAATTAACAACGATGCGATCGGTTTCAGCCCATCGTTGGGTGGGCAAACCAATCAATCCGGACAAGTGGGAAGCAGCACGCGTACCAACCCGGTTTCCATTGATGCGATCCAGGACATTCAGGTTTACGTGGCTCCTTATGACATTAAAATTGGTAACGTTTTGGGTGGAAGCATCAACGCCGTAACCCGCAGCGGAACCAATACGGTTAGCGGTTCGGTTTATGGTTTTGGGCGAAATGCTTCTTTAATCGGCAAAAATAATATCCCCGCCAATGTTGGCGGTGACGGCGCAAAAGAACCGGGCGATTTTCATGAGTATCAAACCGGTTTCCGTGTAGGTTTCCCGATCATCAAAAACAAATTATTTTTCTTTACAAATGAAGAAATTACGCGCAGACAGGATCCGGTGATTTTTGGTGCAGGTTCTGCCGGTTCTGCCAATATTCTTTCTGTAACGGATGCGCAAAACTTAGCCGCTGCTTTCCAAAAATATAGCGGTTTGAGTGCCGGAACGTATGATAATACTTCTATATATTCCCGTTCCAATAAATTTTTTAACCGTTTGGATTGGAACATCAACGATAAAAACCAGCTGACGGTCCGCAACAACTATATTACATCTGTAGCAACCAATCTGGAACGTGATAACTTCAATTTCCGTTTTGGCGGGATAGATTATGTTTCTCATAACAACTCCACTTCTACCGTTGCCGAGTTGAAATCTAAAATCTCCAATTTTGCCAGCAACAGTTTGGTTGTTGGTTATTCCAGCGTACATGATTACCGCGACCCAACTTCAAACCCCGCATTACCACAGATAGAAATAGTTGGTAATTCGCCGGGTTCTACTATTTTTATGGGAACAGACCGGGAAGCTGCCATTTTTGATATGCGCCAGAAAACAACTGAGTTTACCGATAACTTTACGTTGAGTACCGGCAAACACAACTTAACTTTTGGTACGCACAACGAGTTTTACAACATTACTTACAACTTTGTAAACGCCTGGAACGGCCGCGATAGTTACAGCAGTATTGCAAATTTTTTGGCAGCCCAGCCAAGTCGTGTCCGTAATAATTATAATTATACCAATAACACCAGAGATTATATTTTTGCTAATCCGTCTGCAAAATTTAATGTAAACTTATTGAGTTTATATGCGCAGGATGAATATAACCTGACCGATAATTTCAAATTAACCGCTGGTATTCGTTTAGATTATGCAGGTGTACCGAACAAACAACCTTTGAGCGATAAAACTATCAATGCACCGGTTGATCCTAATTACGGTACAACTTATACTTATACCAAACCGAGAGAAATCACCAATAAGTATTTAAACAACATTGAGTTTAATCCGCGAGTTTCGTTTAATTACGACATCAAAGGTGACCAAAGCTTAGTTTTGCGCGGCGGTAGCGGCACCTTCACCGGTCGGATTCCTTTCGCCTGGTTTGGTTATGCTTTTTACAATAATGGTGTTACTTATGGTGCTTACGATAAAACCGGAATTACCTCTACAAACAATATTACGCCCGGAACAAACCCTATTCAAGCACCTGCAAATGGTGGTTTAAATTTTGTAAACCAACAAACTGGTTCAAATGCTTTTAATACATCTCCTTCCGGCGCAACACAAGTAGATTTGGTTGATAACAACTTCAAAATGCCACAAGTTTGGAGAAGCAGTTTGGCTTTGGATTACAAAACGGAAGATCAGTGGAAATTTACAGTTGAAGGAATTTATACCAAAGTTATCCATGACCTGGTTTTTAAACAGGTAAATACAACTGACCGGGTTACTTATTATCCTTACGATACACAACACCAACAACCAATTTTTGATAATACCAAGATCAACCCGCAATTTACAAACGCTTACGAACTATCCAACACCAGTCAGGGCTACCGTTACAGCTTAACTGCACAGATTGAAAAATCTTTCCCTTTCGGGTTCACAGCTAATGCAGCTTATACTTACGGAAAATCAAAAGATGTGACCAACGGTATCCGTAACTCAATGGAATCAAACTGGCAATTAAATCAGGCTTTAAACCCGAACAACCCGCAGGCGGCATATTCTAACTTTGATATCCGCAGCCGGATTGTTTCCAACTTAAATTACCATTTTGTATCGCCAAGTAAAACCTTTGCTTCCAATTTCTCTATTTTCTTCAGTGCAGCTTCAGGTACACCATATAGTTTCGGTTTTTACAACACTGCGGTTAACGGAACCGGGCAACAAGTTAACTTAGCTTACATTCCAAATGCCGGCGAAACCATCAAATTCTTCAGCACAACTCCTGCTACGCCAACTGCAACACAACAGGCGCAAGCCAATGCTTTTGATACTTTTATTGATGCCGATAATTACTTAAAAACACGCCGCGGTTTGTTTACAGAACGTAATGCAGCACGCACGCCCTGGAATACACAGGCAGATTTCCGTTTTGCACAGGATTTCAACTTTGGTGCGAAACACAAACAAACCATCACCTTTACGTATGATATCATTAACCTGACTGCTTTATTGAATAAGAAATGGGGACATTATTATTTCTCTCCAAATACATTTAATTCAACCTCCAGCGTTGGTTTGTCTAAAGTTTCAACAGCTACGCCAAGCTTTGCAAATGCGGCAACCACTTATCCGGTTTACACTTTCAGGGATCCTGGCGTACCTTATGCCGTTGATCCTTTTGCTTCCAGGTGGCAAATGCAGTTTGGTGTACGGTACAGCTTCTAATGCTTCTTTTATCCTATAAAAATTGGTGCTTCTTTTAGCACATAAAAAACCGGCAGATTTAGTTCTGCCGGTTTTTTGTTTTGGGTTGAAGGATACTTCTTTTATCGGGTGAAAATCAATAATGCCCGCGGATAACACCATAAATTTTCGCATCATACAGTTTTCGCAGTTTTTGATGGATTTCGGCAGATAACGGCGGCAAACCCGAAGCAGCCACATTGCTTTCTGCCTGAGAAACTTTGGAGGCACCCGGAATCACGGTGGTTACCTGCGGATGGTCTAGGATCCAGCGGATTGCCCATTGCGCCATCCGTTCATTAGGCAAAATATTTTTAATTTCATTAGAAAACCGGATACCTTGCTTGAAATCAACCCCCGAAAAAGTTTC